>Ga0210014_1000006_pt1 | contig 314960 bp, 409 predicted proteins | sample CryGeymeta201519_FD_183983 | JGI IMG/M metagenome (GOLD analysis project Ga0210014, IMG submission 183983) | Groundwater microbial communities from Crystal Geyser aquifers in Utah, USA - Crystal Geyser metaG 2015-19 (SPAdes) (version 2) | ecosystem: Environmental > Aquatic > Deep subsurface >...
TAATTTTTAAACCCTAATGCCAATGATTTTTCAGTTGGATGTTTAATAACTTCCCGCATATTGGAAATTCCAATAATATTACCTGTGGTTTTATTTATATAATATTTCATACCGTAAAGATAATAAACATCTTTATTTAAAAGTTCTATAAATTCAAATTTTTCATCACCCATACCATTATCAATTAGATAATCAGAAATTCCTTCAATGGAATTATCCTCATTAGATAATTCAACGTCAAATTGATGTTCAATTTCGGGGGCTCCATCCTTTATTACTGCTGAATAAGTGGAAACCGTTTTATGTCCTGTGGTTTCTTCAAACCCATCAATGTCTTGTAGTTCTTTTTTAACTACATAATATAATTTTTTCATAACATTATAGTTTTATTAGTTAAACATAAGCAAATATAAAACAATATTTTGATATATCCTAATTATAATTAATCTATCTAATATAAAATTATTTTTACCTTATTCCCGTACACATTTGTGTATATGATTCTAAGCCCAACCCTCTTTGACGATTGTAGGTCTATTATCAATGTATTTCCAATGTTCCCACCATTCACCCCATTGTCCTCGTTTTGAACGTACAACACACACCCCTTCATCACTAATATCATCCTTACATATTTCAGGTAGCTCTTTTTTAAGCTCCGCATATGTATTAAATTGCTTGGTGATATACTTTGATACTCTTGGTTTAGTATATTGACTCGAATTAAGCCAATTACGTAAAGAGTTTGCTGTTAAGTATGATACTTGTGGTTTAAATCTACTCATCGATTTCTAAATTATGTTTTTTGATTACATGATTTTTAACCGCATCATAATCTGCTTGACTAGGTTTAAATTCTCTTAAATCTTTAAATGTTAAAGCCATAATATGATTGTTTTGTTTTATTTAAGTCAAAGATACGAATAATAAATGAATCTACCAAATATAATTTAGTTAAAATGAAAATTAATATGGTTAAAAAAAAATAAAGTAGGTTGGAGTCGTTTTATGACGAACACGGGTACCGTGGAGTCTACTCTTCCTGATGCTTTTGACATCAACGCCCGTCTTCCATAACAAAGATACAACAAAAAAATGAACCCACCAAATAAATGATGGGTTATTTTATCTAAAATGTAAAAACCTCATCTGATAATGAAAAACTAATAACACCATTTGTATTAACCCTACTTTTAATAAGACGTTTAATAGCACTTTGTAAACTAGCTATCGTTTTATATTTTTCAGAATTAACACCCTTATTAGTCCTAGTGTAAAGATTAGCACCAAATGAACTTAATTTACAATCAACACCATGTCTATCTTTTAAAACAAGTGAAAATACATAAGGTTTATCTGATAAATGAACATTGATTTGGCTTTTTGCTTCATATAACTCATTAAGTGTTATATTTAAGTCTTTGATGTTTTGAACTGTTGTTTCCATGATTGTAATGTTTTGTTTTATTTAAATCAAAGATACAACAAATAAATGAAACCACCAAATAAAAAAGCAACTATTTTCATAGTTGCCTTTCCCTAAACAAAATACAATAATCACATATTAATCTAAATCTATTTCACCATCAACAACTTTTTGCCAAAAGTTCTGACTGTTTTTAAATGTACCTTTTGTACCAGCTTTTAAAACATCTCTACTTGGTAATTGATTACCGTAATAATCAAATGTAAATTTCTTTGGTAACATACACGCACCACTTTCTAATAAATTCATTGCGTTTTTACCGACACTACCTTCAAATTTCCAAATCTGACCACTATTAATTTGTTCTTGTATTTCAGTATAACCATGAAGTTTCTGTAATTGTTTAATTTTGATAAATGTTAACATAATGTTTTGTTTTATTTAAATCAAAGATAAGACAAATAATTCAGACTACCAAATTATAAATGAGTTATATATCCACAGTCTAAACATTCAATATATGGTTTACCACCTTCTGTAACTGCTACACTTTCATTAGGTAATAACATCCAACGAGGTTTATCATTACGGCAACCTGGGCATTCACCATTATTGTTACCTAAACGTTCTTTTAAAGTAGGCATATTTTTAGTTCCTACTAGGTGAGGGTAAACGTCATTTAAGACGTTACCCTTAACCTTTTTAAGTATAGTTTTATAAAATGTAGCCATTAGTCCAATAGTGTATAATATTCAGACGGATATAATTTTCTGAATAATGTTAATGCTTGTTGCGTTTTTGTAAAGTGACTTAATGCTTCACACCCTTTTATGAAGTCGTGCAATGCAACACCTCTAGGTTCTAATTCACATGATTCTTCAGAATATGGATTTGTAATTTTTTCTTTAACAGTTGAAGTTCTGTCATAACTCAATGAAGCGAATAAATCTTCATCTCTTTTGCTTAATTTTACTTTTATTGCCATGATTGTTTTATTTAAATCAAAGATACGAATAATAAATGTAACTACCAAATAAATTATGAATTTTATGTGGTTTAATTTTTGTTATTACTATCTAACCTTTTTTGAATATGATTAAATATTTGCTCAATATCGGTAATTATTTCAGTTTTTAAGTTAAAACCGTGTGTATCATAACCACCTTTAGGGCCTATTAATTCTCCTGTTTCAAATGAGATTACACCTTTGGTTAAATCTTCTGGAACGAATGTAACCGATGCAATGATTTCACCGTCTTTATCTTTACCAAACATTGGTACTCTGTATTTCAAACCCATTGTAGCCATTCTTTCATCCCAAATTAAAAACGGAAATTTAATTTTAACAGCGTTCATTATTGGTTTTATTAAAACGGAACCCCACCAAGCTTTATCCCTAATACACTCTATCTTATCTTCATGTCTTTCAATGATACGTTTTAAACGTGTAATTTCTTGTTGATGTTTAACATAGGTTAAACTTGATTGTGTTATGATATTATCCATGATTGTAATTGTTTTGTTTTATTTAAATCAAAGATACAACAAAAGAATGAACCCACCAAATAAATGATGGATTATTTTTAATTTATTTTAAAATTAATGTTTCATGATATAAACATCCTTTTTATTACCTCGCTTAATGCCATTACAAAGTCCACAGGCAATACACGTGAGGTTTTTTTGATTTTCTTTACTTGCGGGACAATTAACTGCATTAAGTACCTTAAAATCGCTTATTTTACTTTCAGCTACAAAGAAAGAACGAAAATTTAAAACATTTGCTTTTTTACGTTCTATTTCAGTATGTGTAGATGCCATTAAAAAATGATTATAAGTCTTAAATTGTGGTTTATTCCATTGGTGAGTATAACCTGTTGTTTTATCGCTTAAATTACTTAAGGTTTTAACAACATTTAAGGGCATTAAAATTGGCTCGCCATACGCACCAAAACGAATTAAATCAATTTTATTAGTAAATTTAACTTTATTAATAAAGGCATTAAAATCATTTTCATTAAATTCCTTAATGGTATGTAATTTTTTATTTAGACTTCTTAACATAGAGTTTAACCCTAAATTTTGTAACCCTTTATGTGTATAACAACCACCACTTTTACCGTTGTTTTGGTTATATGATAAAGGGCAATCTAAACAACTAACTTTATCATTTGTTAAACTCATTTCAATAACTTGGTTAATTGAAAAATGATACGTTTGCACAACATAACCAATACCAATTTTACTATTTTGTGAAACTTTTGCGTTTAATACATTAACACTATCTTTTAATCGGTAAATGTATTTAATATCTTTCATTCTAATGTGATTTGTTTTATTCCATACAAATGTAAACATTATAAATGAATTTACCAAATTTATTTTAAATAAAATGAAAATTTAACATTTAATATATAAAAAAATAAAGGTAGATTGGAGTCTACTTCTCATCTTTTCTCGATTGCTTTTTGATATAGTAAAGATACAAAAAATAAATGAATCTACCAAATTTAATTAAAATAAATTATAAAAAAATATAAGGTAGGCTAGAGTTTACTCTTCCACCCGTTAGGCTCGCCCTTCGGTACAAAGATAAGAAAAAAAATAACCCCGCCAAATAAATGGTGAGGTTTTTTAAATTAATTTAATCTAATATTGTCAATTTCATCTTTACCAATATATTGATTAGAACCACCTGTCCAATCTTTATAATGTTTTGTTGTTCTAAATAACAATTTATCATAATCAAAGTGTCGAGTGTCTGAACAACTCATATAATAAGTTTGACCACTTGGTGAAGTGAATAAAATTGTGAAATAATAGAATCCATAAGACTTATCAATATCGGTACAACCTTTAGCAATTAGTAACTTACCAATACGATTCATTTCTTTTTTAGCCCATGACTTCCATGTGTTTGATAAGTCTGAACCAGAATAATTTTTACGTGCCATGATTATTTTGTTTTAATTATAATTCAAAGATACAACAAATAAATGAAACCACCAAATTAATGGTGGTTTATTTTATCTAAAATGTAAAAACCTCATTAGATAAGGAAAATGTGATTTCCCCATTACTATCAACTTTATTTTTAATTTCACGTTTAAGAGCGGTTTGTAATGCCCCTAATGAACTGTATTTTTCTGAATTAACACCCTTGTTAGTTCTAGTCCAAAGGTTAGCACCAAAGGAACTCAATTTACAATTAACTCCACGCCTATCTTTTAATATTACAGAAAAAACAAATGATTTATCTGATAAGTGTAAATTAATTTGTTTCTTACCCTCATATAAATCTTCAAGTGAAATATTTAAGGCTCTAAGGTTATTTACTGTATTTTCCATGATTGTTTTGTTTTATTTAATTCAAAGATACAACAAATAATCCACACTACCAAATATTATTGCATAAAAAAGGTGGAAAATCACCCCCACCTTTACAAAACAAAACATAATCACACCCCTCTTTGAAGTATTTGATGAGGGGAACGCTTATTCTTTCAGGGATTTAAACACCCTTTTACCATTTTCAGTTAGTCTGTACCAATTCAGTACTCGTCCAGTTTCATTGGTACTGCAAACCAATATATTTTTTTGGATTAATGATTTAACCTCACTTGGAAATGCTAACATCAATAACCGTGTATCTAAATCTCCTTTGTGAAATTCATTTAACCGTCTTCTTTTAAAACTTCTTTTTCGTTGCTAGTAAATTTCATTAATATCGTTTTTTATGTTTAGACTTTCGACTATATGATTTTTCCGATTGATGAACTTTTTCTTTTGCTGGCCAACCACCATTTTTTTCAAGTTCCATCTCACGGGATGCTTTACGCATCGCAATGTATTGTTGCTCTTTGGTTATTACTCCGATTTTCATTGTGATTTGTTTTGTTCTCTACAAAGATAAAACAAATAAATGAACTATGCAACTTTATTTTAATAATTCAGGTCTTAATCTTTTTATTGATTTTACATCAGCTTTTGTCAAGTTACTATTTTTCTTATTAAAACAACAGTTACCAAACATATCAGTTCTATACTCGTTGTTACCATGACATTGAATTATAACACCTATTTCCCCATTTTGCTTTACAACTTCACCTAATATAAACTTATCCTTTTTACTTGGATTATTTTCATATTCAAATAACCTATATTCATTATGATTAACTACCATTACACGAATCTATTTATATCGTTACCCACTAATTCTTTACATCTTTGGCCAAAATCAAAATCATCCATTAACATTAAGTTATCTTTAGTTTCCTTATCAAACCAAAATGATACACCCTCACCTTTAGTGTTTTCTAAAAGAATGCCATTTGTTACATTATATAACCCTTTAGCCATACCGTCACCTTCATTTAATTTGAATTGTCCTATTTGTCTTAATACTTTCATAATCTTGATTTGTTTTGTTCTATACAAAGATACAACTAATAAATGAAACTACCTAATATATTTAAATGTTTTTTCAAATGTTTTACCATCGAATACCACACCATATACTAATATCTCTCTATCACCCTCATTCGATAGCTCTATTGAACGATATTCCTTGTTAGGCTCAAAGGTATCGGTTTTCGTTTTAAGAGGTTCTGAACCTCTTAAAACTACTAACCCATGTTTTCTTATTGTTTCACTCATGATTGAATAGAATCTTTAAGTTGTTTTTGTGTTGGTGCTTTCCAATTAAGGATTTGACCTGTTTTCACATCAATATCAAATTCGATATAATCCCCATAATGTTCTTCTGGAAAATAATCTGGTACATAATTATCTCTCTCCCCAACTTTTACATTTTTTTCATCAAGAAAAGTTATGTGACATAAGTCAGATGTTTTACCACAAAGTTTAATTGTTTTAATCGCCATGATTGTTTTGTTTTATGTTCTATACAAAGATAAGAATAATATTCGATATAACCTAATTATTGTTAACTTTTATTTCAATATTCCAATTAAGTTTTTTAATTCCTATGCTAAATATATAAACCGTATAAACAAAATTAGACCACTCAAATTTTAAATAAAATGCAAACCATGTCCATGATAAAAACGTTAGTGTTAAACTCCTAGACGTTGGTTTACTTGCTGGAATAGTAACGTTATGCCACCCTGTTGCACCACCTCTCGGACCTCTTTTTTGAACCGATTTACTATAAGGTTTTTTAACCCCATTGGTATAATACCAAATGTCAATTATATAACGCTTAATATACTCGTTAATATACTTCCAAAATGATGCTTTGTAATCTTTACGGTATCCAAATTGATTATTAAAGAATATTTGATACCAAGTTAATTTTATTGCTTCCATAATTGTTATTGTCTTGTTATATCAAAGGTACGAAATCTTTTTGATTTAACCAAATCTAAATCTACTTTTTTTAACCATTGAGCTGTGGTTCTTGTGAACACATCACCACATTTACCATTTGAATCAATTGTGACCAACTCATGAAAAATCCTATCATCATCATCTCGCCAACCCATTTTTAATTCAACTTGAGTTCCAATTCGATTAACCTTGCCATATACTGGCTCTCTATCCTTCTCTTCAGGATATGGGTTAAACTCTACAATATCTCCTATTTTAATTCTCATGATATTAATTCGATTTTACCATTAAACATTCTAGCTTTTTTAATAGCTTCACCTCTTGTATATTCCATAATTTCACCATTACCAAATGCATTACCTAAATAACCCTCAATGATTTGGCTGGGTTTTGCGTTATGAGTTTCATTTAATTTAACTCTATAATAATTTGTTTTCATGATTGTTTTGTTTTATTTAAATCAAAGATACAACAATTATTCGATACTACCAAATAAAAAAGCAACTAGAAATAGTTGCTTTTAAAAAGCGATGTTGCCATCCCCACTCCACGCAATTATACTTTTTGAAAGTTTAGTGTTTCCACGCTTGGTTAACTGTTCCCATTTCCCAACCTGTGAAAATATCTTTGATTTTTCTTGCTACCGCTTTTAGTATTCGTTTCATATGTAAGGGATTAATTACCCCAAAGATACAACATTATTTTGAGATATGCAAATAAAATCTTATTTCTTTCTATCTGCGAAAATTTTATCTAATCTTTTTTGACCTTCAATCTGCGCATTAACTTCCTTTGCAGTCATTAAATGTGCGTATGGAAATCGATACGCATCACCCAATGGTAAATGAATTAACCCTAACGGTCGCATTTGCAATACCATATATTCAGCATAACCATCTGCCACTGGAAATCTAATAATCTCACCTGAATTCTTTCCTGTGTAACCCTTTGATTTGATGTACTTTCTTAAGGCTTCCTTAAAATCTTCTTCATCTTTAAACCATTTATCACGGTTAAAGTTAGCGAAATCCATCTTTGGTAATTTAACGCTTTTTGGTACTCCATAAATGTTTTTGTTTTTCGTTTATACAAAGATAATAATAATATTTGAATTATGCAAATTAAGGTAATTTATACGCTATCTTAAAAAATACTACATTACCATTAACGTTTAATGAATATAAACGCATATGTTTTCCAATTCCACCAATTGGATTTAATTTATTTAAACGTGATTGTGACTTCTCATTAAATACAGGATTATCATTGATAACCCTCGCTTTATTCCCGATGACTTCAAGACTGTATCTTTTTGGATAAGACGTCTTAAAATTAAAATCTTTGTAAATAATGATGTTTCTGAATGTTTTCATGATTGAATTATCTTGTTCTCTACAAAGATACAAAATTATTAGATAACACAAATGTGTACAGAGATTTGGATAATTTAAAAATTGTCCTTATCTTTGTAAATAATGATGTTTCTGAATGTTTTCATGATTGAATTATCTTGTTCTCTACAAAGATACAAAATTATTAGATAACACAAATGTGTACAGAGATTTGGATAATTTAAAAATTGTCCTTATCTTTGTTTTAAATAAAAAATAACCATTTAAAAAATATTCATCTGTGTAATCTAATCCAGCTCTTTGCCAAATAAATGTAACCCACGCTTTTGATACACCTAAAACCCTTGCCGTACTTACATTGGTCATCTTACCAAAACAACTTAAAATTTGTTTTGTCTTACGACTCCTATAATCTATACTAGGCATTAATCTTTGGTTATTGTTTGTGAATACTCTAAGTCAATTGTAGTATCTTTATGTTGCATACCAGCAAAGCGATTCTGTCTATGCGTTTCAACCACTTGGTGACTTCCTTGTGGCTTCCAACCTTGCTCAATGTGGTCTTGAATTGTAGCACTCAAACCACTTGCACTTCGACTTGTTAATATCTTATATTGCATGGTTTTTAATTTAAGTAAATTGTAACGTGTTCAACTCTAATGATATTAGGGTTTTGATAACTTGGACAAGACATTAAACCTCTCATGATAGCATTACATTCTTGTATCATAATACTTCTTTGTTCGTCTTTGTAAAGTTCTTGTTCGCTCATGATTTCTTTTGTTTTGTTTGTTCTATTCAAAGATACAACATTATTTTGATTTATCCAAATTATCTTCCTCTTTTCTTGCAGAAATATCAACCAATCTACCGCTAGTACCTTTAAGATAAAAACTTACCTCATTGCCCTTGAACTTTAAATCCTTTTTTAACTCATCAAAACGCTTTTGCGAAAAAGTCATTTCAGGCACTTTGGCAAACAAACTCTTAACGTTATCACCTTCGTTAATAATTTCCTCATTGGCTTTCCTATAACTCTAAACAATTGCATTCCAATTAACTATGATTAAATTATAACTCTTTGGAAAGTTATTAAGAGTATATAATGTACTACCTCGTTTGAAATATATCTTTAACTTCTTACTCATAACTAAACGGTGTGAACATAACTAATAAAATACTCTTCAACATCAAACTCTTGGTTGTTAACCCTATCCATAAAGTCTGTGATTGGCTCAACTTCAATGTTTGAAGCATCTTCAATACCCAACTCAAACATAACCTTTTTAAGCACGTTGTGAGCAAATACAAACTCTCCCTCATCAAACTTAATTTGCGTGTTCTCTATCATTTCACAAGCCTTTCTTGGCTCACTAACTGAATTGCTTACTGGAATTAATACTATGAATGTTTTCATGATTTATTTTTTATTTAAAACAAAGATAAGGACAATTTTTAAATTATCCAAATCTCTGTACACATTTGTGTTATCTAATAATTTTGTATCTGTTTTAAGATAAACCGTTTATCAAATCTACCATTGGCGTGTTCATTACAACACTTGCTACAAGCAATACGATTATCTTTTATAGCTCTACTTAATTTATGACTTGGGCGAGTGTGACCGTTAGGGCAAATCGTTGTATATTTGCTTACAGGTCTTTATAATAAATCATCGAATTGAGCATCGTTTGACGTTCTCCTACCATCACCACCATTCTTGATGAAGATATCACGCCATTGCCAATCATGACCTCTACCACCTAATACGGTATTGATTGCGTGGGCTATCTCATGTATCATCGTATTTTCCCACATCTTCATTTCTCTTGAACCACTCTCAATAAAGAATGTAGATAAATAAAGCGTTTTTCTACGTGGTGAACATAAACCTAACGCTCTCTTTCTGTCATTGAAGGCAAATTTCCAACCCAATTTATTCATGTTATATGTAACACCTCTATAAGCCCAATTTCTACCCATATAATCTAATGCCATATCTCTAACAGCATCAATATCAACTTTTGCCGTACACTTTTGTGTACCTTTAACTTCATAAGTCGGTGCATTGAACTTCTTTGCTTGATTTCCCGATTTAATTTGTATGAACATTGCGGCTCTATCTGTCATTGGTGTACCATAGTAAGCCACTATATCTAAATCTGAAAATCCGTTACGCTTTAACGCCTCATAACTCGGTGCGGTCTGAATGTTTGCTAATGTGTAATTCATTGTGATTTTTGTTTTACAAAGATAAGAAAAATAATTGGGACTACCAAATGATAGTCCCAATTTCTTTATATATTCAAACCATTATAGGCCGATTGACTTTCAAATCTATCATGAATGTGATAAACTCGCTTACATCGACTGTCACTACTATAAGCTAAATTACCACCCGCCATTGGACCAATAACACCCGTTGGTTGAAGCATTGGGAATACTGAATAATATTCACCACCTCGATGTTCTGGAATGAATATGGTATTTTTATCTTCAATGTTTTTATATAACTTATAACCAGTTTCGCATGGTATCCAAATATTTTTTAAACTATCTGTAATACCCCCACAATTCCCTAATGGAAATTGAAATACATTAAGATTTAAAAATCTGTCATTCTCGTTGAAATTTTTTACTTGTTTCATAATATGTGATTTTGTTTTGTTATTGCAAAACTACAACTAATATTTAATATACGCAAATATCTATTACATTTTTATGAATAACGCAAAAAGTAACTATTTCTATTAACAATAATTCAATAAATACGTTAAAATAATAAATTATTAATAAATCTTTACTCAAAACTTGTGTATCTCATTTATTAGCCTTATATTTGCCTAACAAATAACAATAAAACACATAAAAATTATGAACACTACAAAACTAATCACTGAAAATCAAGAAGTTAAAAATCAATTAACTATTACTGTTAAACAATTAGCTGTCATATTAGCCAACATTACTAAATCAACCGTCGTAAGTTTAACTTACTTTGTAGATGAAAGTAAATCTAAAACCGTTTTAGGTCAAAAACAAGTGCAAAAAAGAGTAAAAGTAAACAACTTATACTTAAACCACAATTACACTAACAAAGTGCAAAACTTAACAGGTAACACAGAATTTGTAGCACATGAATTAAACGGTAAAGTAAGAATTTGTAGTACTATTATTGCAAGTCAGTCTAAGGCAAATTTCGGTAAATTAATGTTAGACGGTAAAATCCTACATACTGAAAGTACGAAAGTATTAGGTTATTTCCATAACGGTTTAGAAATTGAGTTAAACAAGAAAAATCCTACATTCGGTAGATTCGATTTAGTAGCACCAAGTTTTTACGCTGAAAGTAGTTATACTAGTGGACGTGGTACTGTAAGTGAAGAAAATGATTTTAGAATGATAACACCGTTTTTAGATAACATAGAAAGTATTAAGATACAAGGGCAAGAATATATTGTTAAATCTTAAAGAAAGTCGATTAAAACGTCTTAAAAAAAGCCTAACGAAAGTTAGGCTTATTTTTGTAAATTTAACATAATTTGTTTGGTGGTATTGTTTTTATTTTTTACCTTTGTATTGGATGACGGGCGCACTTTTAGTGGGAAGAGTAGACTCCAACCTACCTTATATTTTTTTTTAAGGTAAATGTTAAAGAAATGTTAAAATTATGTTAAAAAAATATATAACGCACTTTTATATATAAAAATGACTATCTTTGTACCGTTGCAATGAAGCAATGATATAAAACAAAACATTATGAAAAATCTATTTGACTTTGAGTACGTTGAAACCGAATTAAAAAATCAAGATGGGACAAAATCCAATTTTAGGCAAGTTTTTGGTCTTAATGGCATAAACGTAGTTTGCCCAAAAGGTACCTATCATATCGTTAAAACCACAGATTTAAGCAATTTAGGTAATGCTTTTATCGATAAAGGACATAACGTTACAACGTTCAACCATAGAAATGGTGAAACTATCGGGTTAAATGTTTCATTCGGTGAAAAACCTTCTAAAGTTGGTGAGAGTAGTTATAACCTTATGATTACAGTACCTAACAATGGTGGTGGTAAAGGTTATTTATCAATTAAACAAGTTAGGTTAATTTGTACCAATGGTATGGTATCAAATAAAACTATACACAAAGATAATTACATCAAAATTCCTCACACATGGAATTACAATGAAAGTATAAAATTGATGCAAAAATCAATTGACGGTTTCACTTCTTTATTAAAACAAGTGCAAGAGAGAGATTTGTTTTTAGAGGGTAAAAAAATGACTGAAACTGAAGTTATGTTTGAATTGAATAAATGGTTTTTTGAGGAAGAAATTCCTACAAGTCAAAAAAACGGTTTAACCTTTGACGAATTTAGAAAAGAATTAGTCATTAATCCTGATGCATTACAATGTATTAATCGTTACAATGAATTGAAATTAGCCTTCAAAAAAGAAATAGGTTATAACAAAGAATTGAATTTAGATTTATCTATGTACACTGCTTATGCAACTGTTACAAATTACCTTTCAAGACGTATTGAAAAATCGAATTCGAGTGCATCTAATGAAGTGCAAGTTGAACGAAGTTCTAAAAAATTAGAATACTTTGCTAAAATCTAAGCATAGTTTAAACGTACTTAAAAAGCCTAACATCATGTTAGGCTTTTTTGGGTTATGGTTTAAAAACTTTAACATAATATATTTGGTTATGTCGATAATTAATTACAGACGTTTTAAGCGTGGTTTATTATATAAGGCATAACTATATATGGATTATATTTGTACGTGCAATAGCAATAGCCATAGACCCCCTGGTGTAGGGGCTCCCTACATACCCCTCCCCCCGTATCCCCCCTTATATACCCCCCCGTACCCGTAGCCATAGGCGGGGTCGGACCTGTATAAAAATTTTTTAGAATTTTTTTTTGGGTAGATAGAGGTCTAAGTCTTTTTCGGAAAAAATTCGTAATAAATTCGGAAGGGTCAGTTTTCAAAATTTTTTTTGGGAAAATTTTTGGTCTATATTTATATACATGGCTTTAAAACATCTCATATCGTTTTTCCTACTATTAACATGTTCTCCGATGCAAGACATTCCATATGTTAAGTTGGAGCGCACATACACCGTATATGAGCAATCTTGTATTCAATCATTGAATATTATCAGAGTTGAAAACAATCTTCAAATGCTTATCTTGCATAATGGATTAAGTGAGTTGGCTATGGGTCATGCTATATATCTTTCTAAGAACAAGGTTATAAATCACAACAATTATGGTATACGTTTATATGTTGCACAGGATATGGGATTTATTGGTTTATCTGAGAATATTGCATATGGATATACTACGGTTGAGAGTCTTATAGTTGCATGGTTAAAGAGCGATGGTCATAGGGGCAATTTATTAGATAATATACATACGCATCATGGGTTTGGTATATCTTCTGATATTTATGGTAATATGTATTATTTACATATATTTTCACATTAATTAAAAGTTTTTTATAATATTATTTGGTTATATTGTTTTTATTTTGTATCTTTGTCAAAAATAGATAAGATATGATTGATTTTAAGATATTAACAGCTTGCACCACATATGAGTTATCGGAGAAAATTAAAGAGTTTCTTAATGAAGGTTGGGAGTTATATGGTAACATGAGTGCTGTTGAGCGTGAGGTAAATGGCAATTACTCCAAGACAAAGGAGCATATGTTTTATCAATCAATGATATTAAAAGAAACTAAAGGATAAGGAGTATGAGTATTTGGTTGGCACAATACAGGAATTGTATTAATTGGCTGATGAGAGGCGCAATAGGCCCAGCAACTTATATTGGGTATTATGGGATAACGGCAGAGGTGGAATTTGCGAAATTAAACAATTAAATATATTATAAATTATGGGAACATTATTAGCATTAGTAGTAGGATTTGCATTAGGATATGCATATCATTGGTGGAAGAGTAATCCAAGCAAATAGAAATGAGATATAAAATAGAAAAGATATCAGATGATATGTTTGAGGGGTTTCATCCCAACGGGTATGATATTGGTTTTTGGGCTATAGGTACAATACCTTTAGGTGGTCCAGTAGTTGGTGAGCGTTTATTTTTCAATAGGGAAAACTACAAACCGTTTGCCACATCTATTGTTACTGAAGACATGGATGAAAATGGAGTTTTCAAGACTGAGAATTCAACATATAAATTAACCAAATTAGAAGACTATGAGTAAAGCAAGAAAAAAAGCGTCAGAGTTATTAACAACTTTTGGTTATCGAAGAATTTATGGGCCTAACGCATATACGGCCACAATGGAAGATTATGCTCTTTACCATAAGGATTTATTATATTTAAAGCCTAAGAATATGAAAGCCATTGACAATACTTTAAAGTGTGTTATTGAGATTTTAAAGACGACACCTATGAAGGTTGATTATATTGGTGATAGGTATGACCCATTGATATATGAGCGAGAGTTTCATAGTGATAGAGATTTCTGGGAAGAGGTTAAACTTGAGGTTGAGACGTTCAAAATAGATGAATCATGAAAACCCCATATCTAAGTTTTTATATTATATTTTTAACCTTCATTTATTTGATATTGCAAATCATATTGGTGAATTATGCTAACATCAACACCATTGTTTTCATTAACACAATAACAATAGCTATGATGAGTGGTAAGATTTGGCATTTGCATAAGAAATGTAAAGAAAAAGATGATATAATTTTGGTAATGGGGCATAAGGCAATAAACTTATATAAAAAAAATATTAAAACTTAAAATGGACATAAAAAAATGAATGGTTGGAGCACACAAAACGAAAAACTATACAATGATTTATCGATTGATGAACGTCATATGTTAAATAAGGCGATGATGCTTGAGCTTGAGCGTACAATCCCGTATTATAGAAAATCATTCAAACAATTATATTTCATAACCTTAAAGCGTAGACCTGATGAGTTGTTTACAGATAGAAGGGTTTCTGAAATGCAAATTCAATTATTGGAAGATGAGTTTTCAAAGCTTAAAAGGGTACTTAAAATAAAATAAGATTTACGGATATTAAATGGCAACTAAATTAGAAAAAAGTATCACTAGGGAATCTACCGAAACCATTGATGATAAGGAGATTCTTGTCACATTAACTGAGGGTCAAGAGATTGAGTTAAAATTAAAGGGTAAATGAGGTAAGGGTGAAGTAATTACCATCAAAGATTTATATAACTATTTAACTGGAGCTGAAACAAATTCTCAACCAAAAGAAGGGTCAGTTGTTGTTAGCAATGCACCTAAAAAGCGTGGTGATGAGAAGATGATATCATTATATGATTTAAGGTCACATAATGCGATATCGATGTTAGATTTAGCTACATTGACTAAATTTGACCAGATTATTAAAAGCGTGATAGAGAGTTATTAACATTTTTTTTCATTAAAAATAGTGGAAATTACGGTAAAACCGTACTTTTTATTAATTTCTTAATTCGATGAACGACCTTTTTTAATTTAATCCTTGATTTTAGCGTCATTTTAAGATATTTATTTATATACTAATTATGTGATATGTGCAACGTTACGATAGCTAAAGCCAAACTTCAAAATTTAAAAGTACGGACTGAAAAAGATTTATATGGCTTAGAATTTGATTCAATGGATTTCATGCCTTTAACCGAAGAGACTTATTTTAAGGTTAAAATGATATGTAACGATAATAATTTACTATGCCCCTTATACAAATATGGTGGTGAAATTAAATTCAGAGAAAGTGATGGTACTGTATTTTCAGTTTTACGTATATTGGCAAAAGAGCACGACATTTATTTAGACTACACAAAAATTCCTCATTAAAAACTTGTTTAATTAAAATATATTTCATATCATTGTATCAAATTACGATATATGACGGTAAAAGATACCAAATTCGAAGGGGTTAAGATAATAAGCAATTCACATTTTTACGATTACAGGGGTTGTTTCTACACTTCATACAACGAAGCAGAGTTCAAAGAAAAAGTTGGGGATTACAATTTTATTCAGGATAATGAATCCATATCACACGAAGGTGTTGTAAGGGGAATGCATTATCAAGAAGGTGAATATGCTCAAGCCAAATTGGTTAGGGTAATAAAGGGTTCAGCTATAGATGTTATTGTTGATATCCGTACAGATTCTCCAACATTTGGTAAACATTTAGTTGTTGAATTGGATGATGATAGTAAAACTCAATTAATGATACCTAGGGGTTTTGCTCATGGTTTTATGGCGTTAGAGGATGATACGATATTTGCATATAAGATTGATAATGTGTATAATCCATTAGCTGAGCGTGGCATTATTTATAATGACCCGAATTTGGCTATTGATTGGAATCAATATTACACAAAATCGTTGATAGTATCTGGTAAGGATTTATTATTACCAAAATTTAAAGACATTATTTTTTAGTAGGTCTTCTAGCTACAACATTTTTCTTTTTACGTTTTTTCTTTTTACGTTTCCATGTAGGTTGGCCTAGAGTTTTCTTTCTTAGGCCCTCTTCTATCAGAGCTTTATCTACTTTAAATTTTTCTGTAAGGATACCTATATTGATATTCCATTTAATCTTAGAGCGTTCTATATGTTCTTGGAAGCATGTGCCCACGTATAGTTCCACTGTAGTCTTGTCCCATTTATTTACTTTTGCTATATGGTCATAAGCTCTTTTCTTTTTACCAATTGCAATAGCTCTACCAATATGTTTCACCAAATGACATTTTGGGCATAATGAGATAAGTCCTGTTAGTAACTGAGTGCCATCGCTTTTATATTCCCAAATTTCATGACATTCTAGGGCATGGCCATAGCCTTGGTCCAATCCTGATTCTTTACAAATTTCACACTTAAACTTTGCTTTACTATAGGATTCTTTTCTAAGTCTATCCCATTCGCTTGTGGGTAGGATTGAGCGCACATTAGTATAAAATGATGTAGAAGGTACGAGTTCGATAGTTAATTTAGGGGTTTTCATAATATGAATATATTTATATTAAACAAAAAGTAAATATTTGTGGGGTTATATAAAATATATAAATCGGTATTAACTGAAGGTAATGTTGAAAAATGTATTACCTTATTTGGCAACGAGTTATTTGGTGATGAATTAGGTGGTACAGAAAAGAACACGCCAATTGAAAATAGGTATAGTGATGAGATTTCTGATTTCACTGATAACATGTATGGTGAAGAATTAAAGCCTGAATTCATGAATATGATTAAAACCTTAAAGGCTTGTATGGGTCAGTATTCCGAAGTTTTAATACCAGAAGAAACTCGTGTTTTTAGGGGTACAATGATACCGTTGAAATATTTTGTTAAGAACAAAGAAATTATTAATCTTGAAGGTGGTGGTAATAAGTATAATTATAAGGCTAAGAGTAAGGTTCAAAGCTGGACTGTAAATCATCAAATAGCCAATAAATTTGGTGATAATTCACAATTAAATAGGTATGCTAAACAAATTAATGTTGATGATTACGATTCCCCAATAAAGCGTAAAGAATTATTAAATGATTTAATTTCAGAGAATTTATATTTAGGGTTTCGTTTAACTTATAACACCACTATCAACGATTTTTTATTTAAATCAAAATATTTAAATCGATTATCACATAATGGTGATGAAGATGAGATAATTAGGGTTACTAATGGGCCTATTATTGTTGACGCTTATTTAAAAACTGGCGTTGGCACTGATTTTAATGGTTTAAGTTTCAATTTAATTAAATTAATCAACTTGGCCATATTGGGTAAATAACTATATTTGTTCAAACGTTTTTGAGTTATATATTTTAAATTCTTTAAAGAATTTCCATCTTGGTACCAGCCATCCTTTGGTGTTAGAATTTGAATCTCCAGAGAAGTTTTTAAAGATAAGGTTTTGTTTATTATCTTCAATTAATTTTATAACATCTTTGGTTTTTATGTACCAGATTTCGTCAAGGTATTTATAATAAGTAACAAACCATTCGGCTTCCGTCACCATAACTCCAGAATCTTTACCTCTACATTCAACTTCTACGAATATATTTCCAGTGTCATAAGTCGGTTTGCAGAAGAAATCGGTCTTAATTTCGTATTTTATCTTACGACCATTTCTTTCTATAAGAGCATCATATCGCTTATCATTATTTTTATGTATCAGGGTTCCCCCAAGTTTTTTTAGATGTTCTATTACGACATTTTCGCCCTTTTCACCCTCGTTTAAGTCCTTATTAAAATCATAGTGTGCCATAGATAAATTTTAATTCAAAGATAACGATTTTTAGAAAAAAGTCAAGCTATTTATAGTATAAGAAACCTATAATACTCTATGAAACTGAGACCAAATGACTACACAACGATATCATACAAAATATTTTTAATTATAATGATATTGGCTCAAGCCCATTTAATATTATGTCACGTAAATGAATTACATTTGGTAGGCGAGATAATTAGCTGTGCGTTATTAGTTTATTTAGTGTTTAGGTTTTATTTATTAAATAAGTTAAGTGTTGAAGCTCAACACTTGTCACTGACATTACATCAATTCTTACAAAAGGATAAGAAACAGTGTGATGATTGTAAAAAGAATTGTGATAAATGTTAAAGTTTGAGCGATTTGACATAATTACGGACCAATGGTTCGACATCGGTTTGGTTAAATCCAAACACATAACAAACAGTTTCAATGATATCAGAAGTGATAGATTCATGACTAATTTGGCCAGTATTAATTTGATAGATTTTTCTATCCTGTCTCACATACCCGCTAGGGGTTATGATGACACGCATCCATTTGGCCTTGTCACCTCTAATCCTTTTGATTGGAAATTTTTGTTTAATAAATTTCGTAATAACTTTTTTAGTTTTTTCGTCCATAGTTATTAATAAATATTTGTTTATATTGAATAAATTTAGTATCTTTGTAACAATGAAACGAATTCCTTTAAATTATTACGTTAATTTATTTATTACTGGGGAATGCATTAAGTACTACAAAAACTATAATACGAAGGGCACATCAAGTGATTGTTTTTCTTGGTTTGGTTATGTAGAGACATACATTAAAAGTAATAGTAAGCTTCCAGCAACGATAGAGTTGTTAATTGTGAAGTTAAATAGAGATTTGGCTGACGTTTATGGGTTTAACCCAGATAAGGCCATGGAATGTATTATCAATTATTTTGTTAATACCAATTATAAGAATTACCTAGATTTCGTTATGATACGTAATGAATATTTAGAAAACAAAAATTAAAAAACAAATTAAATTATGACACAAGAAGTCACAAGCGAAAGTTTTGATTCGCTTTTAAAAGAAAAAGAAGTATTAGTAGTAGATTTTTGGGCACCATGGTGTGGACCATGTAAGACATTAGGGCCGATTATAGAGTCGATTCAGAATGAAACCAAAGATGAAAACGTTAAAGTAATAAAAGTAAATGTTGACGAACACAGCGATTTAGCTGCTAGGTATGGTGTTAGGAGCATTCCTACAGTGATGTATTTCAAAGCTGGTAAGTTAGTTGATAGGTCTGTAGGTATTAGGCCAAAAACAGAAATAGAAGGTATTATTAATAGTTTAAAGTAACTTAACCTAATTTATGCTATTAAAACCCTCCTAAAGAGGGTTTTTTTTAGTTTATATGTATATTTATTAGTATGAGCAAAAAATTAATTATAACGGAGCGTCAATTCAGGGCCATCAAGAATCACATTGATGAGACTGTGGCTAATATCAGATTAAGAAATAGAATACATGAATTTCTTCAAGCTGACTATGAGCCTAGTGGTGGTGTTGAAGAGTTAGCCAATGAGTTTTACCCAAAGGCTTTAATCAAGAAAAAAATCAATGGTGAAGTGATTACGCCAGAGGCGTTATATAAATATATGCAGCATAAATTTGTTGGTGTTGATAAGTCGATATTAAAAGATTGTTTAGAAGGTTGGTATAATGGGGATTATAACAAAGAGACTGGTATGCGAAAAAGAAAATAATTATTATTGAATAATATTAAAAGCCTATCTTCTAAGTCTCAGAATGATAGGTTTTTTTTTGGAAATTTAATATTAATTTTACATAGTTTGCGGGCTAGTTTCGATATTTATAAATAACATAAAAAGGTAATATTATGAGAGTAACAAACAAAAACCTTACTATCTTGGGAGATAAATTTTCAGGTAGAATTCACAAAGCTTTTAGAAGCAGTTCAATCAATAAATTTTATAGCAACATTGAAATCGACAGGATGATAACCTATAACGAAATTTTAGGTGAGTTTATTGATTTAGGAAATTATGATTTATATGAAGAGTTTGAAACCAGACTTATAAATGGGGAAAACCCAAACGTTATATTAGAATCGATTCTAATCAGAGACGAGAATAAAGCAACTTTAGGATATCTTTTAGCCACCGTTCAATATTATATTGATAGTGACATAACAAAAATATTCATATAAAGTTGTTTTTTACAAAAAATTTATATATCTTTGCACTTTAAAGACTAACATGATTGATGTTGTGACAAAGGAAAAAACGCCAATTAAACGAATTGAATTTCTGGCGAAGAAATTTGATGTGTTTGATGATGAAGAATTTAGTGAAATATTTTCAGGTGGAATTACTATTGCTGATAATAATGGTCATTTAACCAATCAGAATTTAGCAATTCGAACTGGAGATGATATTTATGGTGTTCATACATGGAATGAGCGTAAATATAAGAACACTGGTGAGTTTGTTGTTGGTAAAGTAAGGGTTTATGAGGGTGTATTCATAAAGATGGTTCAATCGGACCCAACTGGCCATAAGGAGTATGTACAATGGATGCTAACAACGTTTGTTAGGTTTATTAAAGAAGGTAAAAAAGGTGAAGCAATTAGGTTTGCTTCTGAGGATTTGGATGTTGCGGCAGAATATTTAGAAATATTTCATTCTGTAAAGAATAAACCTAAATTTAAATCGATGTGTGCTGGTAATTCAGCATTCAAAGATATAAGCGACCCATCGAACATCAATCAATATAGGGATTTATCACATTTATTTGATGCGGTTGACCCATATATTGATAAGAATGCTAGTAAACTTGAAAAGGATATTAGGATTCTAACCAAGTTAGGACATGGTAAGATACCATATGAAGATAGAAGGGTGATGGTTTTTATACCTAAGACTATTAAAGCTAGTAGATTATTTGCTAACTTTACTAGATGGTGTACAACAAGTAATAAATCGACTTTTGAAAGTTATGCTCATAAGTTAACGTCAAAGAAGACTAAAGCGCATTTGTATATAATCATACCGAAGACGTATTTGTTGCAAGATGATGACCCTAAAAAGACTCATGAGTTGTATCAATTTCATTTTGAACAAGCGCAATTTATGAATAAGGCTGATAGGAGTGTTAGTGGTGACATGAATTCTCTTATTAGAGATAATGTTGGTTTGGCTGATTATTTTTATGATTTGTTAATAGATTTTGCTAGGGCATCTCATAAAAATTATCAACAAAATGTATATGTTACAGCGTTAAGAAAATTTGGTTTTGCAGATATTACATTTGAAGTAATGCCGCCTGATACTGAAGAAATTTGTATTTTGAAAGAGAATTTAGGTGGAATGAAAAGTGTTGGGAAATTTAAAAATGCTTATAGTATAATTCTAAGGGGTTGTACTATAACTGAAATTCCTGAGAGTATTGGAGAGTTAGAAAAATTGGGGAATTTGTCAATCCCTTATAATAATTTAACGAAACTACCGAGTAGTATTAGTAAATTAAAAAATTTGACAGTAATAAATATTTCTGGTAATTATATAAAAGAGATACCAGAAACGATAAAAGAATTAGATTTGTCTAACGGTGGTAGTTTGGAGTACTTATCTTATGGTAAAGGCTTTCTCAGTGATGAGTTAGTATCGAAGCTAAAAATATGGTTACCAAACACTATTATTAATGAATTTAAAGGACTTCTAAACCAATAAGAATATTACCCTCTTTATATTTTTATTTGTTTAGTTATAATTAAATAAATAAAAATTAGAAAACATGGAATTAGAAAACATGGAATGGAAGAGGGTGAACCACGGAAAACTTGGTATGCCATTAATTGATTATTTGGAAAAAATAATTGATGAACAAAATGAATTAGGTAGAAAACTTAAAATTTGTGTAGGTACTGATTCACAAAAAAATGGCAAAGGGTTTAAATACGCTACAGCTATTATTATTGAGATGAAACAACCTATGGGTATGCATTATGGTAAAATGGAATACAAAGGGTTGGGTGCTATGGTAGTTTATGGTGTTTTTCATGAAAAACGTAGACCTTCAATCAAAGAAAGAATGCTTAAAGAGGTGCAAATGTCAATAAACGTATGTTTCCATATACTTGATTTAATCGAGTTATATGACATTGACATGGAAATACATGCCGATGTGAATCCAAACCCAATGTGGGCTTCTAACATTGCGTTTACGGAGGTTGTAGGTTTCTGTAAAGGTATGAGTTTTACTTATAAAACAAAACCGTTTGCGTATGCCGCAAGTTCGGGAGCTGACAGGTTGTGTACCAGATAGTTACGAATTTAAAACACCCATTAGGGTGTTTTTTTATATAATAATTGTCTTCTGCACAGGTAGCTGCATACTTATATATAAAAACGGTTCAACCGAAGAATATGACTCAACTAATTTAGTGATTAAAAAAGAATATTTAGCTTGGAAATGGTTTCTGGGTCTACTTTTAACATTGATTCCATTTATAAATATTATTGGATTTCCTTATGTTATTTATAGAGGTGTTGTGAATATTACAAGTAAATACACCAACGTAAATGAATTATATACTAATACTATTAAAGTTCGTGATAGGAGATATAATAGTGGTTATAGAAATGAGCTTGTCACTAAAAATAGAGTGGTTAAATTATTAAAAACTGATGATGAACTTAAGTTCACTAAAATAAAGGGTATTGGTTATTTAGTTATTGCGTTATTTTATATACCATTAGGTTTATACCTCTATTTAAATAAATAACTATATTAGATGCATATGCCGCCTCAAGTGGCGCAGATAATTTATGTCATGGTGGATAAAGAATGGATTGATATTAATGATGAGTCACCGATATGGTATAAACCCGTATTAGTGTATTGTGCAAGTAATGGTCATATGGTTGTTGCTTGGAAGCATACTGATGGTGAAGAAATAGATTTTACAGTGTTTGACACTGATATTATTTTAACTGAAGAGGTTACTCATTGGCAATATTTACCAGAATCACCTAAATAGTTTATATTTTTAGTATTTTTGTTTGTTTTTGATATATTTATTATTAAATAAATGAAGTCATGACAAACAAAAATATTAAAACTGTAAAAATACAAGAAAACAAATTAGTTGACTTGATTAATGATATTGTTGAAAAAACAATTCTTGAGATGAAGTTAGTTCCAGCTAAAAAAGCTCTTAAAACCAAAAAAATTACCGTAACAGAATCTCAATTAAGAGAATTACAAGCTAAAGGTGCTAAAATTAATAGTATCGTTAAAAAAAAAAGTAATTAACGAGGTTCAAAGTTATAACCAAAAAAGGTTATGAGCGTTGCTAAAAAAGCTAAAGAAATTGTTCCTGATGCATATGATGAATTATATGAATTAATGATTGCATACGGGGAACAAATCCCAGCAAGTAGAGTTAACAACATCCTAGCCAATTACGATTTATTGTAAATAAAAAGACTAACTTTCGTTAGTCTTTTTATATTTACTTCTCTCCCATCACCCCTTATATTTCCAGTATGGAAATAAAAATTATAGAAAAACTACAAAAGGATGGCAAAGTTTTAACTTCAATAGTTAATCAAAATGAATTTACTAAAGCCGCAGAGAAGGCATTTGATTGTAAAACAGATGGTTACAGTACTTTTACGTCATGGGGCATGCCTACCAACTTACCTAAAAAATACAATATTGGTGTAATATATGGTGCTTCTGGATGTTTAGGTTTAGGCACTAAAGTATTAATGTATAATAATACATTTAAAAATATTGAAGATGTTATTGAAGGTGATGTATTAATGGGCCCCGATTCAACGCCTAGAAATGTAATTAAATTAATTAGAGGGGTTGGACAAATGTATTGGGTTCGTCAAAATAAAGGGTTTGATTATAGAGTTAATGAAACTCATGTTTTATCTTTAAAAAATAGAAGAGGTATTACGATTAGAAAACAAATTAATAATATAAGGAAAACAATAAATTATTACCCACCAGATGAAAATAAAATTATTAATATAAGTGTTAAGGAATTTATACAAAAAAGTAAAAATTTTAAAACAATTATGAAGGGTTATAAAAGTAATTTAATACAATATAAAAATGATAACTCCGAATTAACAATAAATCCATATTTTTTAGGTTTATGGTTAGGTGATGGCGATTCAAATGGTTTGACCATTACTAATATAGATGCTGAAGTTTTAGGTTTTATTAAAAATTATTCAATTACCTTAAATTTAAAGTGTAGTATTAAAGTAAATGAAAATGGGGTTTCTAGATGTTTAATTAATAATGGTAATATAGGTAAAAATAAATCTAACAATTTATTAAATAATTTTAAACTATATAATTTAATAAATAATAAACATATACCAATTAATTATTTATCTAGTTCAGAAAATAATAGGTTAGAGTTACTAGCTGGTCTATTAGATACTGATGGAAGTTACCATACTAAAAAAAATTGTTTTGAAATAACACAAAAAAATAGTGTATTAAGCGCACAAATAGCTCAATTAGCTAGGAGTTTAGGGTTTTATGTTAGTAATAACAAATCTATACGAAAAATTAAATCAATAGGTTTTGAGGCACTTTATAATAGAATACATATATTTGGTGATTTAGATAGAATACCAACTAAAATAAAAAGAAAGCAAGCTAAAAAATCTAGTAGAAAATGTAATTGGTTGGTAACTGGAATTAAAATAGAAAAAGACATTGTTGATAATTTTTACGGATTTCAATTAGATGGGGATAATTTATTTTTATTAGAGGATTTAACAGTTACCCATAATAGTGGTAAATCTACATTGCTTAAAAACTTTGGTTCCGAGCCTAATTATAGTTGGGATTGTAATGAAGCTATAATATCTCATTTTGATAACCCTGATGAAGCTATCAACAAATTAAGTGCTGTTGGATTAAATTCTATTCCAAGTTGGTATAAACCGTATAACGTTTTATCTAATGGTGAGAAGTTTAGAGCCGATTTAAGCCGCTCAATTAGAGATAACGCTATAATAGATGAATTTACGTCTGTAGTCGATAGAAACGTAGCAAAAGCAGCTTCAATGGCCTTATCCAAGTATATTAAAAACAATAATATTCAAAATGTGGTGTTGGCAACCTGTCATGAGGATGTTTTAGAATGGTTGGAACCTGATTGGGTTATTAATACGAATACAGGGGAGGTGTATGACGGAAATTTTATCAAAGGCCAGACATCAATATCGAAATATATCGAACAAAGTATAGTGTCTGGCCAATGTTTAAAGACCATCACTATTTAGACGCTAATATATCTAAAGCCAGTTGTTGTTGGGTTGGTGTTTGGAATGGGCATATTGTTTGTTTCGGTGCTAGTATGACTATGCCATCAGGAACATTAAAGAACGCATGGCGAGGCCATAGGACTGTTGTGTTACCTGATTATCAAGGTATGGGTATTGGTGTTAGGTTTTCTGATGCGATAGCTCAGATTCATATTGAAGAAGGTAAACGTTATTTCTCTAGAACAGCACACCCACGAATGATTTATTATAGAGAACATTCTGAATTATGGAAACCAACTAGTAAACATAAAAAATTACGAAGTGATATTACGCATAAAAATATATTTAATAATCATTATGCTGATAATAAAAGAGTGTGTGGAAGTTTCGAGTATATCGGATTAAAAAAATCTATCTAATATGAAATTTAAATCTACCATATTTTAAATTGGTAAGATAATATCGTTAGAGTTAGTTAATGATTTAAAATTACCATTTCTAAATAAATCTCTAGCAAGTTCTCTAGCCATTGGTAAGGTTTTAACTTTAATTTTTAAAGAATCACCTTCAATATCTTTATTAACTCTATTTTTTGTTACTATATAGTGTAACACTTCTCTTCTAGTAATTGCGTTTGTACTCATAATTTTAATTAGGTTCCATTTGCGAACCAATATATTGTTTTACATTCATGACATTTATGATATTCGACCCAATTTGCGCCATGTCCCATGTCATTGCTATATTCATAATAATTATAATATTTTGGCCATCGTTCACCAAAAACCTCGTATTTATAAGGATTTTCAAATAAGCCATTGTCTGGTGGCTCTTCTTCACACTTTGGGCAACAAAATGAATGACCTTTAACTTCAATAGCTTGGTCCTTCAACCATTGCGGTGTTTTAGGGTTATCTTTTTTAATTAAATCCATTAATTATATTTTTCAATCTCCGATACAATTTTTTCGTAAACATCATCTTGAAGATTATTGTGTAACGTATCCCATTCACGTTTAAGTGTTTTAATTTCAGATATTACCTCAATAACTTTATCAGCGGCATCATATGCTTCACTAACTTTATCCCCATTTTCAACATCGCTAAATCTAAACCTCTTTAATGTGTTGACGTATTTATTGAATTCTTTCTTGATAAAGGTTTGTAAATCCTCATAATCATCCTTTTCTTCAACCCATTTTCTAGGTTCATTTTCTGAATCCCATAGAATTTCATTACCAAATTTAATCCAACAATAATAACCACTGGTTTCGTAAGTAAAACGAGACATCATTTTAAAATTAGATTTAATGTGGAACACACCAGCACTATAATTATCAATTTCTTCGTTTAAGTTGTTTAAAATATCGTTAATATTATTTATATTTATCATATTATTCTAAATTAGTTATAAATTGTTTTAATTTATCAGCTTCAATAATACTTAATTTTTTTGAAGCCGAAATTGCATTTATCATTAATTTTTCATCATAATTTAGTAGTTCTTTAAAAAACTCAGTTTTTACGGTTTGGCTATATTTATTAAGCCTACTCATCATTTCACGCATTAAACCTTCATCACTAACTTCACTAATGTATTCATCGATATAAACATTAGCTGTACATTGAATTTCGATTTCTTTACTCATTTTAATCTTCTATTAACACCAAATTATAATCTTTGGCAACTTTAGTTAATATTATTTTTAATTTATCAATAACATTATCTATTTGAGTGCCATCATTTTTACTAGTCATGAAGTACCGTTCCCATAACCAACCTCTTAATTCACTCAAGTTATCAAAATCATGAATTATTTTATTTTTTTTCTTTAAATTATCTAATAAAAGATAAGAATAGCTTGGAATATCAATGCTTGATGATAATTCAACAAAGGAATAACCATTTTCAGTCTTAACCCACACTTCTAAATCCAATAAATTATCTCCTTTTTCATTTCTAAGATATAGCGTCATTCTTCATTAAAATTTTCTTGATGTCTCATAAAATTCAACAACAATTTAGTTATATTTTCATTGCCAGAAGGGTTAGCACTATGCACAGTCCATTGTGGTAACGTTTTTTTATAATCTAAGCAATAGTCAATAAGCATTTTGGCACAATCCATACCAGTTTTTTCTTTAAACTGCTGTTCACTAGCCCAAACATGATAATCATTATATCTATCTTCGGGTGTATAATGTTCATCTGCCAAATCATGGTCAAAAGATATTCTATCTGGAAGCCCATGATTATAAATCCATAGTTCAAATTCATTATATGATTTCACCCATATGATTTCACCCTCATTTAAATAATCAGGTGCATATTTTTGAATCCAAATGTTATTAGCGAATGGGTCTCTAATATCATCCAGCCACATCAGAACTCTTTTTTTCATTTTCTCTTCCATGTTTTTTTTATAAATAGGTCTTTAAAATATTAAAAATTCGCTAACAAACACCAATGAAATTTTTACTCATTATCTACAATCCAACGATTTAATAATTTACCATCCATAATTGGGAAAAAATCAGCATCACCCATATCATCAATTGGTACTTCAAAATAAACAACATACCCATTATTAATTGATGTTTCGTAATATGCCACACCTTTTCTAATCATTAATAATGAAGCTTCAGGTTTTTCCTTATATAAAGCTTTTTTAATTTCTATATTTGTCATTTTATTTAATTGGTTTTAAAAACATCATTATTTTATTTTTACCTTCCATTTTTGGCAACGATTCAGGTGTGCCTATTCCTAATTCAGCGATATCTACTGATATTTTCAAGAGCAATTCTTGACCTTTATCTTTAAAGATATGCTCACGGCCCTTGAAGAATACGAATATTTTAACTTTATGCCCTTTATTTAAAAATTTAACAATGTTACCAAATTTAGTTGCCAAATCATTTTCATCAGTGTTAGGCCTGAGCCTTATCGCTTTTAATTTTGGTGTTTTTTGTGGTTTAACAATTTTATCTTTTTTAAAGACAAATTTGTTATAATCCATTAACTTACAGACTGGAGTCTCTTTACCTTCGTCTACCATCACTAAATCTAGGTTCAAATCATCAGCTAAATTCATAGCTTCTTTAATTCCATAGATACCCCTTTCAACATTATTACCAACCAACATTACTTTAGGATGCCTAATTTGGTTATTGGTTTTGTGTTGTTCTTTTTGCTTTTTCACTAATTTTTAGTCTTGATTTCTTTGCCATCTTTATAAGTAGTAATTTTAATATTATTACCTTTGGAATACTTAAGGCTTATTACCCAATCTAAAGTTACTTCAATACTACTTTTTGTCATGTGTTAAAATAAATTAAAAATATTAATACGGTCAATATAAATTCGTTCCGCATAATCACTATTACCAGTGTCGGTCCACTTTATCATATAAAGTTTTTGTCTTTCGGTATCATAATACACTTGATTATCTCTATTAGGTATCATTCCTTCTGGTAAGTTTTTCATATTTAGAATCCTTTATAAGTTTGATTAGAGAATCTAGCTTCTTCAGCAAAGCTTGCTTTATCCAATACATAGTATTCAAACTCTTGTTTGGTTAAATCAACATTTTCATTGATTTCCCATTCAAATAGTTTAATAATTTCCTCATATTTGTGAGCGTTATTAACAGGTTTAATTAAATGTAATGAAATGTTAAAATCACCTGAATCAATTTTATCTTTCAATTCAACTAATTGTTTATTAACTTCTTCGATGTAAGCTTCTACAGCTTCATCATAATCTTTAATATGCGCTTCTTTGTTAGTTTTAAGAGTTTCAATCAATTTTGTCTTACTAATAGTTACAATTCTACTCATGTTCTTTTAAATTTATACGCAATATAACCAAAAAAAAACGATATAAACAAGTTATACCGTAATTTTTTTTAAAATATTTCTATAAATTAATGACCTCTATTTAAAATTAGATAGTTTGGAGAGATTCTAGTAAAACCTAGTTTATTCCAAAACGCAATCCCTTCTGGTTTTGGTGCTACAATCAATGAATTAATTTCTTTGAATGTGCCCCATAAAGATTTAACTGCTTCGTTGATAATATAAATCGTTTCATAATCTTTTTTGAATTTAATACCAACTATTTCTAAGGTTTTTTCAGCATTAGCTGGTTTAACCATAAGAATTCCAGCATTACGGTCATTATATTCAACCAATATGCTAATACTTTCAGGGGTTTCATCAGTAATTTTTAATTCTGTTTGTTCCCTAAGCATTCTTTTAATCATTGGTTTTAATGATTCTGTCATTTTCTTTTCAGCCTTTTTCAATTCTTCATAATAATCTATGAATTCATAGATATGGTCAGATGCGATTTCCTTAGCAAGTTCTTTACTATCGGTATGCTCCATTTCTATTTTAACACCTTTAGCTATGGCTTTTTTAATTACATCTACGGTAGTATTATGCTTTTTCGCAATATCTTCAATAGATTTTTTATCAGCTAAACCGCCTTTGATTTTATCAGACTCATTGACATTTGCGTGTAGTGCCGCTAAATATTTTTTAATATCGCCTTTAGTGCAACCAACTTTTGTACCACCATCTTTTTTATAAACGCAATATTCATTACCAACTTTTTTATATGTATATGGCATAATACTTTTTATTATAAATATGTTATTAATGTATAATAGTTATATGACTTGGGTCAAACACCATTCTTACGGTTGATTTAATTGAACCACCCTCATAGGAATCCAATACCCCTATAACATCAATATAATCAAAACCAAACCATTCACCTAATACGGCAACAACATCTGTTTTAAGGCCAGAATCAGTTTTTTGAGAAAATTGCAAGTTGTAGATTAGATACCTTACATAAAGTTAGTAGAGAGCTTGTTGAATCTTACGATTTAATAAGTATCGAAGATTTGAATGTAAAAGGTATGATTAAAAACCACAAACTATCCAAGCATATTGCTGATGCAAGTTGGGGTAATTTTGTAACACTTCTTCAATACAAATGTGATTGGTATGGTAAAGAACTTGTAAAAGTTAATCGTTTCTATCCATCATCAAAAACGTGTGGGGATTGTGGTTGGATAAATGAAAATTTAAAACTTTCAGATAGGGAATGGACTTGTAATTCTTGTGGTGTAATACACGATAGAGATGTTAATGCAAGTATAAATATCTTAAAAGAAGGTTTAAAAATATATCGGCAGGGACTGTCGATTACAAAGGTGGAGAGTAAATCAGACTTTGGCAACAAAGCACGCTCTATGAAACCAGAAGCCCATCCCATCGCCTTTGGCGTGGGTGGGTAGTTCACTCAGTAATTTTGGCCGTTATACCATCTTTTATGGAGTAAGATAATTTTATGGTTCCACCATCTTTAAGCTCACCATCCATAACAGCATCTGTTATAGGGTCTTCTACATATTTTTGAATCGCTCTTTTTAGTGGCCTAGCACCATATTCTTTATGATAACCTTCTTTGGCGATAAAATCCATTGCGGATTTATTAATAATTAATTTGTAATTTAATTCGGCTATACGGTCTTTAACTTCTTTAATTTCATTCTTGATGATAACACCAATATTTTCTTCACTAAGTGAGTTGAAAATGATTGTTTCATCGATTCTATTTAAGAATTCAGGTTTGAATTTATCTTTTAATGCTTTCTGAATGATACTTTTAGCCCTATTTTCTTCATCAACAATAGTATTTTTAGTGGCATAACCAATACCACTACCAAATTGTGATAATTCTTTAACCCCAATATTTGAGGTCATGATAATCAAACAGTTCTTAAAGTCTACTTTCCTATCATTGCTATCAGTTAAATGACCTTCATCTAATAATTGTAATAATAAATTGAATACATCATCGTGGGCTTTTTCAATTTCATCAAATAGAATAACTGAATATGGTTTACGTCTAACAGCTTCAGTTAATTTACCACCTTCACCGTAACCGACATAGCCTGGAGGTGCACCAATTAATTTAGACATTGAGTGTTTTTCCATGTATTCTGACATATCAACACGAATCATTGAATCTTCGTCACCAAATACGTGTGCAGCTAACACTTTAGATAAAAAAGTATTATGTGACAAAATACCGTTGGTATAATATCTTCGATTAGACCCTTCTTTAAGTTCAAGGTCATACATAACTTCTTCGTACCCTAAATTAGTCACTTCAATGACTTCAGATTCACCTAAAATACCATCTTGTTCAACAAGTATTTTATCACCCATATTTAAATTTTTAACAAAAACTTCCTCCATATCGTCTTTATAAAATACAATATGGTTATCAGCACATTTAAGTTCTTTTCCATCACTTAATTTAAGATGATATATTTCGTATGGAATTGTTTCATGTAGTGCTTCTATATCAACCCAACCGTTAGGTGTTTCAACTTCATATTCACTTACCTGAGTTGATTTGGTGATTTTCTTCAATGAATTAAATTCATCTTTATCAAATAATAAAACATTATTACTAACCCTTTTTTTTATTTCCTCAATTCTATCCATTTATTTTTATTTTTATGTTAATAACGCAAATATATAATTTATTTTTAATTAAACAAAATTATTTATACTTATTCTTTTAATTTTATTTATTAATTGAGTTATATTAATTTAAGCTTCTCTTTTAATTTATTAAATTCTTTTCTACCACTAATCAATCTACATATTTTAGGTTTTATTCTAATGGTATCACCCAAATCTTCTGTTTCTATATCCAAATCTAAAATTATGTTAAACAAATCACCTAAATAATCTTTATTTATATCAACCCAAGGGTATGGTAACCCATAATTTTTATGACCCCAACAAGATGCTTCAGTACCTATCCCATTATAATTTAAAATGACAACTAATTCTCGAACACCCTCATCAATCCTCATACCCAACCCATCGGTTATGATTTTCGACTTATCATCAATTTTTTTATATCTTTCATCCATAATTAAAATTTTTTATATTCACGTACATACAATAAAGATATCTTTATTTTTTTAAGAAGTTGACACATTTATTTATTACCTCTTCTTTATTATTTTTATAATCGTATTCACTAACATGTAATACTTCATAACAGGATTCTAATATCATTTTATCTCTTTTTTCTTCTCTTAATGAATTTTCTGGTGTACTTCTATGGTAATATGTTCCATCAAACTCAATAATTCTTCCAGTCGTTTTATCAAAAAAGTCAGGTAATATTACACCGTTTAACAATGATAATCGATATTCATTATTTTTACCACTATCATCTTTAACACCTTTATCATATGTTGCGAAATAAATTTCATAATTTGGTGGAAATTCTTTGGTTTCCAATATTTCCCAAAATAATTTTTGTGAAACTTTACTAAAATTATTTCTTTTATAGTTAGTTAACCATTTAATTTGTCTATCGTTAAATCGTTTTAAACCAGCTTCTTCACCGTATTTTTGAATACAAATTTCTAAGCTAAACGTTGTTTGCCGTTCAATTACTTTAACTTTAGATTGTCTATAATTAAAACCCCTTTCAATCCAATATTCAATATTTGTTGGGGTTAGTCTTTTTTCAAAATTAACATGTTTAGCAGCATTTATTTGGTTTTTACTGACCATATCTTTAGCATCATTTTCAGAAAACCCTTTATTAACCCAAAAATCAATATTTGCTGGTGTTAAACAAAGACGTTTTATTTCTTCTTCACTATAACCTTTATGAGCTAACCTTTTTTTAGATTTGCCATGGCGAATTTTAACACATTTAGATGATTTTTGTTGTTGTTTAGAAATTTCATTAATTGCTTCTTCTTTAGAATAACCTTTATTAACCCAATATTCTCCACATAAACGATTTCTTTGTTTAAGTTCAAGATTTCGTTTTTCTAATTCATTCAAAGCACTGTCTTTACCCCATCCACGTTCCAAAAAATACTTTAATTCACCCCATTTTTTTGTTTTAAAACCATAGTTTTTGACTAACCACCCACGCATCAAAGAATATGAAATAATACCATCATCTTCTTTTAATTTAACCATAAGGTTTTCCATTTCCAATTTTATGCTCTCATTCTCAAAACGTATATTTTTATCTAATTTTAAAACGTAATTTTTAAAAGTTTCAAAATCTGGAAAAACTTCATTTACTTCTTTAACTCCTTTACTTGTTTTTATCTTCATGATATCTATTTTATAATAAATATCATGAAGTTTTAAAAAGTTCGGATTAATTGGTGTTGGTTAATGTTTTATTTTATCCATCAATTGGTTTATATTCATTTTTTCAATTAAATTAGTTCTTTTATTCCTTACAACTATCTCAGTATCAGCGGTAAAACATTTACCTACACCAGTTGGGCCTAAGAAGATAAATGAACCAATTGGTTTTTGACCACTTCTAATACCTAACCTACTACGTCTAATTGCTTTAGAAATCTTTTTAACGGCTTCATCTTGCCCTATAATATCTTTTTTTAAATCATCTTCAAGGGTTTTAAGGCTATTACTTTCAGTGGTTGTTAATTTAGTCAATGGTATTCCAGTCATAGTTGAAATTACTGTTTCTACCATATCTGAAGTGATAATTGTACGTTTTTTTTCGTTTTTTGCTTCCCAATTATACATCAATTCATCAACTTTAATCTCATATTCCTTACGTCTATCTCTTAACATTGCGGCATCCTCAAAATCTTGTTTATTGATGATTTCTTTCATCTTTTCTTTGAGTTTCTGGATTTCAAGTTTTAATTCCTTAATTTCAATTGGAAGTTTGATATCAATATTGGTTGATGCACCAACTTCATCTAATATATCAATAGCTTTATCAGGCATTGCTCTATCAGAAATATACCTATCGGCCAATTTAACCATTAATTCAATAATTTCATTATCATAACTAACATTGTGATAAGTTTCGTAATTTTCTTTTATGTTTTTTAGAATCGTAACAGTTTCAAGTAAACTAGGTTCGTTAATTAATACTTGTTGAAATCTTCTGGTTAATGCACCATCCGTTTCAATATTTTCTCTAAATTCATCTAATGTTGTGGCACCAATTACTTGGATTTCACCTCTAGCCAACGCTGGTTTGAATATATTTGATGCGTCTAATGAACCTGATGCGTTACCCGCACCTACAAGTGTATGTAATTCATCAATGAAAAGGATGATATCAGGATTATCTTTTAATTCAGTTAGAATAACTTTCATTCTTTCTTCGAATTGGCCTCGATATTTAGTTCCAGCAACGATTGAAGCTAGGTCTAGTGCGTAAATCTTTTTACCTAATAAGGGTTTTGGCGCATCACCTGAGTTTATCAATAGGGCTAACCCTTCAACTATTGATGTGTTATGTGTTACAATATAATTATCTGTAATATATAAATGATAATCATCTTCAACCATTATACATTTAGACTCCTTTCGTCCAATTAACTCTATTTTAACAATATTATTCTTAAGTGTTTTAGAATATTGATAATTACTTGATACCTTTTCTTTTTTTCTCTTTAATAAAAATAAATTTTTTGGTGAATGGTATCTAATAGTTAAAATATATGACACTTGACCTAATTTTTTAACACCTTTATATGTATAAGAAGTTTGTTTATCGCTTATTTTTGCTATACCACCAATAGACCAAATTAATTCTTGTATGTCTTTAATTAATTGGTAACTAGCACTTGAATATTGTAATGTACCACTATTGGTTACAGTCCCATAAGAATCCATTAAACCTTGTATGAGAGATATTTTTTGGGATAATGAACCGTTTTTATATTTTTCTGGGATAAATTTATTATTGGCTTTAGTTTCAGTTAAGTTCAATAAATCAGTCTCCCCCAATAATGGGTGTATTCTATCATTTTTATAATATCTAGTTCTATCTTCAATTAATTTATCTTCGGATAAATTAATTCTAAACGTATTTGTTTTTATCCCATCACCATTTATATTTAATTTATAATCTGACCCAATTAATTCCTCAACAGTTTCAGGTATTTCAATATCATCAGTGGTAAGTGAAAGTTCGTATTTACCAAAATGACCATCACCTAATAATAACCCCATTAAATAAGGGTCAATAATATAATCTAAATCTTTACCCCTATTTATATTTTCAGACACCAAAGGTAATTTTAACCTATAATTAGTATTTTCAATTTTATTTTTAATATCAACTGTATTAAGAATAGACCAAGATTTTTTTCTTTCTTTACCTACTGGCATACCATAAACTTTCCATAAATGCTCACCACAAGCTTCAGTGCTTCTGCCATCTTTAAATGTCATTCTATAAATATCCTTTACGCCTTGTGGGTAAACCCCAATTATTTTAGTAGTTTTACCTTCTGGAGTTAACACAAAATCACCGACACTTATTTCACCCATAGTTGTCCAACCATTAGGTGTTAATATTTTAGCGTCAAGTGGTTGGGCTTTACCAACGCCAGGTTCGCCAATCAATACAGGGTTGTTCTTTTTACGTCTTGCTAAGATTGCTGTAACCCTTTTAATTTCATTTTCACGCCCAACTACAGGGTCTATTTTATTTTCAGTTGCATTTTTTGATATATCTATACAGAATCCATCCAATGCTGGCGTTTTAGACGAAGCTTCAATTGTTGGTCCTCTTCGTTTTTTAGGGTTTAAAGGAGAATTTTCAAAATCCTCATGTGGAATATTTGCTTCATTGGTAGGTTCATTCATATCTGACATAAGTTTCGTTTTAAATATTTTATAATTTAGGTTAAGTTTTATTAACATTTTTTGTGCCATACATTTGGTTCTTAATAACGCTAACATAATATGTGCCTCATTAAGTACAGAATCTTTCATCCTATCACGTTCTCTTTGCATTTCTTCAACTATAAATTTAGTTTCAGGGCTAGGCAATATTTCATTACTTGATGAGTATGCTCGATTATTATTTATAATACTATTGGTTAAGTGGGTGCTTAACTCTTCGAACAATCCATCAACATCAAAATGTAATTTACGAAGAACGGAAACAACCACATTATGGTCATGCAGAATGATAGACATAAGGATATGTTCGGGCCTAAATTTATTATCTTCATAATCTTTAGCCTGATATATCGCTTGTTGCATCAACTCCTTGGCTGTTTTGGTCATCTCCATAGAATAATTAGTTTAATTTTTATACAAAGATACTAAAAAATTTTCAATAAACAAGTTGTTTTTTTATATTTTTTGTAGTATAATTGCGTAATAAAGTAAAACACAATTAATTATGTTATTAAAAAGAATTGTAAATGGTGATATTGTAAAAGGAATTTACAAGTCATCGAACATTTTGGTTTCAGAATATAACCAAGCAAACAATGATTTAATCGTAGTCTTTAAATACGGTGGTAAGTATAAATACAACAATGTACCTAAAACTGATTTCACCAGATTTGAAATGGCTGATAGTCAAGGTGAAGTCTTAAATTCACATATCAAAAAATACACATTTGAAAATTTAGGTAAAGTTGATACTAAGCTACTTCTTGAAAGTGTTCAAGAGGCTGTGAAAGAAAATCTAAAAGATTATCAAGGTGTTATTATTTCTGCAATGAAAGGGATGACAACTGATTGGGATGGTTCAATCTTCGATGATGATAAACTTACGAAAGTAAAAGAATTTATTAAACTTTATGATGATAAAAAAGCTGAATAGTTGGCATTGCCAATATCTTAAAGACGAATTTATGTACTATCTAACAGAGTCTGACCCTGAAGATGGTATTATTTGTGAACATTTTTTTAATACATTTAGTGAACTTGAAATGTTTGTTATTAAGAATCGAATTCCAGTGTTTCTACCTGAGAATGTGAATGTTGGTGATATTGAGCATGAACACGAATTCTATCTTGGGCAACAAGGTCTTACTGTTTTTGAATTTAAGTCACTTGTGAGTATGTATGAGGGAGACCTTAAAGGGAAAATGTTTAAGGCTCAATATAAAATGACCTTGGAGTTTATACGGTATGCCTCAGAAGAGGCATTGGGTGCCATGTTAAAGCAAATGTTAACTGATTTAGATAATCATATTAAAAAGAAATAAATTATGGGCAAAATACCTGAAATTAATATTATTTTAAAGGAAATGATGGTTAAAGGGGGTGATGTTGTTTTTACAAATAAAAGTTTTTACGATAGGACTAATTTATTTGGTAAATTAAAAATGATTTGGCGTTGGTATTGGACTGAAAGTGAAACTAAACCTTGGTTAGCTTATCTTAATACAAGAATTAAAATAAAATGGGAACCAGAATTAGCTCAAGATTTAAATGTGTTTCATAATCCTGACGCTGAATCTGAATTAATTCAATTATTAGAGAAAGAAATAATAGATGGGTAGTTAACTTCATTGATGATTATAAGGGTATTCAACCATACGCTGTTAAAACTGTAACCAAATCTAAATTAATTGATGGTTCTTGGTCTAATATTATAATTACTCTTTATGACCTTATTGGCCCATCAACGACTCAAGCATTAATGGATGGTATTCGTTCTGAATGGCAAATTAATTATAGAGAAATTCCACACATCAAATATAAATTAAATATGCTTGACCCAACAGGCGCGGTTGTAGAAGAATGGTTAATTACTGGTAAATTAAAAGAAGTTGATTTTGGAGATTTAGATTATGTTAATACTGAAATTACAGAAATTAAACTTTTAATTGAACCTATTAGTGTTATTTTAAATTATTAATAATTTAAAAAAATAATTAAAAAATAATGGCCTGACTTTAAAATTACTATAAAAAGGGTTTTTTGTAAGTTTTTCTATATTTATATATAAAAAGATTTTGTATGAATATAATGAATAATGTGATACACCCATCAGCTAGTGCTGATTTCACTGGTTACACATATACGAAGGTATATGCTGGTGCTATTGCAACTCCAACAATTAATGGTACTTCAGTAGCAATGGCCGCTGGACATACCATTGATATTCTTGTACAATCTATTTCTGGTACAGCTAATGTATATGTATTAGGGTATAAAAAAATTATAGCACCTTCGGTGATAAACGGATAAAATAAATTAACAGTTAAAAATGGAAAAGAATAATAATATTAGACCAGTTGGTTTAAAAGGAAATGACCAAGTAAACAGGATGCGTTCATTAATGGGAATGACACCTATTCATGAAAATACAAAAACTTCAGTTGTTGAACTAACTAAAATGGGTCCTGATGGTATGGTTTATGGTATCGTTAGAGAAAACCATAAATATTTTATTAAAATAACTAATAAAAAACAAAATTTAGTTGCTGAAGATTTTATGTACATCGGTGGTTTGAAAAACAAAACCGAAAAAGCATATGATAGCTATTCTCAAGCTACTAAACAATTAAATCTTAAATTTTTAAGTCTTAATGAAGCTTTGGGTAAAACTGAACAAATCAATGTCTTAAAAAATGATAATTTATTAGCTGAACAATTTGATGCTTATCCTGAAAGCCCAAAAGGAAGTCAACCAGACAAACCATTAGGAACCGTTAAAGAAATGGGGAAAAATGATGGTCATGAAAAAGAAATTATTGGTGATGAAGGTGAAGAAGGAAACCCTGATGTTGACACTCCACCTGTTGTAGAAGAAGATGAAGAAATCACTGAAGAAGATGGTGTTGAATTAACTGAATCTGAAAAAGCTATCGATAATATTATTCGTGAGTTAAGGGGTGATGTATTAACCGAAAACCAAAAACTTAGTATTTCTACAGCGATTAAAAAAATCCAAGAAGGCGAACAAAGCTCAAAAAAAAAAGTATAGTTGAACTTGATAATATTTCAGGTCAAGAAAATATAGGATACCATGATAGACTAAATAAAGTCTATGGTGATATCCCTAATATTATTGGTTTACATTTTGGTGAGAAGTCAAAAGAATTAACTGGTAAACTACACACAGCTGTTAATAACAGCGATTTCCAAGGTCAAAATAATGTTAGTTGGAGCGTAAATTATGAAGATGGTTTAATCCTTCGTGGTTATTACGGTAAAAATGGTCGTACTATTAGTGTATGGGCTAAATACTATTCATTCAGTATGGAAAGTGCTATTGAAGTTTGTAAATTAATTGGTAAATTAATTGGGATGTGGGGTATGGATGCTTCAGAAATCAATTCTCACGTTTCAGAAATAGTAAAAGCTTTAACAGGTGAGTATAACACTGACCTAGATGTTATTTTAGAGTCAAAAAAATTAGCTGAAACCAAATTTAAACTTAAATTAGATAACCCATCACCTGAGCCACAAGCTCCAGATATGGGTACTCCAGCTTCAGGTGATGAATTCGGTGGCGATATTCCAAGTGAAGAACCTATGGATGGTGGTTTTGGTGGTGAAGAAACACCTTCAAGTGAAAAGCCATTTGATGATGAGCCATTCGATGCTGGCGTTGAGGCTGATGAAGATGCAAGTCCAGAAAAATACATACAACAATTATCAGGTAAATTAGGTCAAAGCTTAAGAAAATACACTGAAGATATGGGCGCACCTGACTATGATTTAGAAAAATTCGCAATCAATTCTGTATTGTCCGCAACCAACTCTGGTGAAATGGACCAAGAAGACCAATCAGACATCATACAAAAAGTCAAATCATCAACTACTGATGGGACTGGTAAGAAAAATGACGAGCCAGAAACAGCTGATGACGGAACTAATGACGAAGCTAATGGTGATGAAGAAGGTTTAGATTTAAGTGGAATCGACATGGAAGAAAGCCATAATTCAAATGCCAATAAAAAAACTGTATTTCAAGACCCTACTTTAGGTGTTAAAGATGATGGAATGGAAGAAAATAAGTATTTAAACTTGGAAAATATTAAAAAAAGTAGTAACATTGTAGATAAACAAATAATTAAGAAAATGCTTAAAGAAAGTCTAACTACAATTGAGCCACAGGTTAAGCCACAGGTTAAGCCAAGTGTTGCTCCTACTAGAAGAGCTAAACCTTATAGAATCATTCCTGAACAATTGCCTGACCCAAAGCCAAAAGCTGAAAAAAAAAAGGGTGATGCGACATTCATAAAAGATTCTGGGTTTTCAGAAGATGGAAATTCGGTAACTATTAAATTTGATGTTGAAGGTCAACCAAATAGATTTGTCGCTAATTTTATCAATTCTGGCGAAGTGTTGGAGAAACCTAAAGCTTATGATGAACCGTATGTTTACGCATACGAAACAGAGAATATAATGCCTAATGGTAAACAATATTATGTAGAAATAGCTAAATTTGGCCATCAAGAAAATCCTGATGCCCCAATATTTATTGATGGTGATATTCCTGTAATACACGAAGTTTAAGATGAATGAGTTATATTTAATATATGTACATGAGATTGGATTCGACCATGAAGATAAATACTTCTATGAATTCATTTTTAGTGACAGTATAGAAAATATTGATGCTGAAGGGTGGGACTCTTATCCAGCATCAGGAAATCCTAGCGCACCTACGGGTGACTTGGTTAAAGAAGTTGGTAAAATAGAACTTGATGGAAATTTAATTGTTGCACAAAACAATGAACAATTTTCAATGTGGGATGCTACCGATGGAATTATACCTTTAGCTTGGGAAAATATAGATGGTATGGAAGAATACCCAGAAAAAAGATTAGTATTTCCTTTTGGGATATCATTGACAGCCGTTAATGATATATTATATGAAAGGGATATCAGAATAACATTTAAAAAAGGATTAAAAAATGTCAAACAAAAGTAAATTAAAAGAAAATAGCGGGCTTAATCTTAGCGTTAGTAAGGCAGATTATAAAGATAACGAGCAAACATTAGATAACGCTGTTGGTACTGATGGTTCAATAACTATTTCAAATAAACCTAAAGGGGTTGGGATGACAACAGAATCTGATGTAAATGAGTCAATGAATGGTAATTCAGAACAACAAGCTTTTTTTGCTGGGTTAATTGAAGGTAATAGTTCACATGAAGGTACTTTTGTTGGTGAGATGAGTAAAAATAGATTAGCTTTAATGGCTTGGGAGCGTTACAAATCGAATCAACTACCAGAAATTCCAGATGAAGAAAGGTTTGAAAGAGGTAATGAATATGGAATTAGAGGTGAGAGTTTTGATAAATTAATGGAAGATTTAAAAAAATCTAGTGCACCAAAAATTAAAATCAATGAAACTATCAACCCAAGAATTAAGAAATCAGATTTAATAAATTATATTAAAAACAAAAAATAATGTCAAATAAATATAGAGCACTTGCTATTAAATCTTTAAGTAAACCTAAAAAGAAAGGTAAGTTATTCGAAAGTAGAATGTCATACGATGACGCTCACAAAGAACGAATGGCACCAGCTTTAGAAAGACAACTTAGAGAAAAAACACATTCATTAGGTAAGCACCCAGCTTTTCCTGATGATGATGAAAGTAACTTTGAAGAAAAGTTAATGTCTAAACGTTTTAAAGATGTTTTAAAGGCATTTAAAAGGCATCACGGTGTTGAAGAAATTAATGTTGATGAATTCTTAAGTGGGCAAGCTGATTTAATGAGACAAATTATTAAATTAGAACATAAACATGAAGATGAGTTAATTGAAATGGCTATCAATATGGTTAGAGAAGAATTTGATGTAACTGAAGAAGATGTTATCATAGAAGCTAAATTTACTACTGATATGTCTTTAAATAAAGATATAAACAAATTAAAAATCAACCCAACAACAAATATTGAATTTGATAATCACGATGAGTTCGTTCAAGCTAATAAAGAAGTATATAAACGTAGAATGGTTAATGCTTTGATACAAGGTTCAGCTAAGAAAACAAACCATATGTTCCATATGATTGATGCAGAATTACAAGAATTAGAACCAATGTTACCTAACTTGTACGCTAAATTAATGAGTGCCGCTGATTATATGTATATGGTTCAAGATGACCATAAACCTAGAATGATTGGTGGGATTGTAAACGTTGAATTTCCTAAGAGTGAGGGTGATATACCTAAAATCATTGTAGAGGCTATGACGTTGCCTGTATTGATTCATGAGATAGTTAAAGGTGTTATGGAGATACTTTCATATCATGGTTTACCAAAAGACCCTAAAATCGCTCAATTTGTAATTGATAAAGCTGATTTTATGGCCGCTGAAAGTTGGGATATGAGATTAGGCCCACCAATTTGGGAAGCGTTTGCAGAATCAATTCCAGCGGAAGATTTTGGGTTAAAACATCATGTATATGTTGAATTGGTATCATTACCAGTTGATGAATTTAATAAAGCGTTGAAAGAAATTCTTATGGGTACTAGAGCTGGTAAAGCTAAGGTCGAAGAGATGTTGGAAAACGTTAAAGATGAATTAAAAAATGATGAATTTGATAATGCTATGGCTATGTTAAGTGATGATGATTACTTTGGGTCTGAAGATTTAGATAACTTAAATGACGAAGATTGGTTCATGTAACCATAATATATTTAGTTTACGAGGGCACCTTTAAAGTGCCCTTTTTTTGTTTTTAGGCATTTATAGCCACTTTTAGTATATTTATATATAAAAAAGTATGCTTACAGCTGGTGAAGTATTAGAGGAATATGGTAAATGCCTAATGGACCCTTGCTATGCGATTACCGAATTTTTAAAAACATTCGATAAAACGCAAGAAGGTTTTGTGCCTTTTAAATTATTCCCAAAACAAGTTGAAATTGTTGAAGCTTATAGAAATCATAGGTTCACAATGGTTACTAAACCTAGACAGGCTGGCGTATCTACTACAACAGCGGCCTATGCTTCAGTTATATCAGTTTTTGCTGACCCTAACAACCCTGAACATATATTAATCCTTGCCAACAAACAAGACATGGCCTTTGAATTCTTGGATAAAATTAAAGACTTTATTGTTCAATTTCCAAGATGGGTGTGGGGCTCTGATTATTATGGTACACCTGAAAAGGAAAGTAAATCAATATTCTCGACAGAATCTAAAAAAGAACTTAAATTACCTAACGGTAGTAGGATTAAAGCTGTTGCTACATCTAAAAACGCATTAAGGGGCTTCACACCTACTTGGTTAATTATGGATGAAGCTGCCTTCATCGATAATGGTGCGGTAACCTATACAACAGCGTTAACAGCTTTAGGTACTGGTGGTCGTGTTTCTTTAGTTTCTACACCTAACGGTTACGATGAATTATATCATAAAACATATGAACAAGCAAAAAGTGGTGATAATGATTACCATGTAGTTGAAATGAAATGGTATCAAGACCCACGATACACCACAAATCAAAATTCAAAACTAAGAGATTTAGTTTGGATTAATGAAGAAGATGAGACTGATATAATAAAAGAAGTTAAGTACATAAATTTCGGTGATTCTGAAGAAACCGTTGAAGGTGTTTATGGTCATTATGAAGATATGATTAGAAAGGGTTATAAACCTAGTTCAAGTTGGTACGTTAGTATGTGTAGGGGTATGAACAATAATAAACGTATGATTGCTCAAGAGCTTGATGTATCGTTTATTGGTTCTGGTGGTAACGTTATTGACACCAAAGATATTCAAAGACAGGAAAAATTATTTGTTACTGAACCTAATTGGATTGAAAACGATGAGTTTGGTGAGATTTGGTTATGGGAAAAACCAATTGCTGGTCATCAATATATTTTATCTGCCGATGTTGCTAGAGGTGATGGGGAAGATTATTCAACCATTATCATATTAGATTTCACTACAATGACTCAAGTCATGGAATTTAGAGCTAAATTACAATCTGATTTATTAGGTTATGTAGTTGATAAATGGGCTAGAATTTATGAAGCTTTGGTTGTGGTTGATATTACTGGTGGTATTGGAGTTGGAACTGTTAATAAATGTATGGAAATTGGTACACCTAATTTATATTATGGTGAAACAACTAACAAACCACTTGATAAGAAAACTAATAAGGTTAAATTTGAGAGTGATGAAGGTAAGTATCCAGGTTTTAACTGTTCGGCTGGGCTTAGAACGCCAGTAGTTGCTCGTTTTGAAATGATGATTAGAACTATGGGTGTTAAAGTTCGTTCTAGGAGATTAATTTCAGAAATGAATACATTCGTATTTAAAAACGGTAGAGCTGACCATCAAGATGGATTTCACGATGATTTAATTATGGCTATGGCTTATGCATTGTGGGTAGCTGAATATTCATTTAAAAAATTAGCTGTAGCTAAAGAGAAAACTAAAGCAATGTTAAGCGCATGGTCAATAAATAACGCTGGTAATAGAGCACCTAGTGATGGTTATATTAGTGACGCTTTCATTTCTAAGACAGATAGACAGAAAAAAGTAACAGCTAAACAGCCTAAATTCACACCACAGGTTGCAAAAAATATGCAAGACCCTACAGGTAAATACATGTGGTTATTTAGTGGTAGTAGATAATAAATAAATTACTATTGATTAATATCAAAAATTTAGTATAATATATAAAAGATTAAAAAATGACACAACAAAAGTTAACAGTATTTCAAAAACTAGGTAATGTTTTTGGTAAAGATGGGTTAAACCCACATGTTAAAAAAACCAACAAATATTCGTTAGGTAATAGTGAGTTACTTAAAACTCAAGATAAAGGTGAGTTTGAAGTTGCTAAATTACAAGCGCAACAAAATAAGTATTTACTTAATCAATGGCAAAAAGTTGATGGTGAATTATATCAACAAGCTATCCATTATGAAACAACAAGAATTGGTTCATATTCTGATTTTGAAACTATGGAATTCTATCCAGAAATTTCAGCTACTTTAGATATTTTCATGGAAGAATCAACAACACCAAATGATAAGGGTGATGTAATCAATGTATATTCAGGTAGTAAACGTGTTAAAAGAATATTGGAAGATTTATTAATCAATAGATTAGATATTCACACATCTTTACCTATGTGGACCAGAAACCTTCCCGTAAGAGAGGATAGTATAATTCCATTATTGGATGGAACTGAGGTAACTATTAAAGATTTATCCAAAATAATTAAAAATGGTGAAGAAGTTTGGTCTTATGCAATTCAAGATAATACCAAGGCGATTGTACCAAGTAAAATTATTTGGTGTGACCTTACAAGAAAGAATAGTGAATTATTTAGAGTGACCTTTGATGATGGGACGCATATTGATACCACACCAGACCATGAGTATATGCTTAGGGACGGTTCATTCAAGAGAGCTGACCAGTTGAGTAAGGGGCAGTCGTTGATGCCGTTTTATACTAGAAAAAGTGAAAAGAAAAAAGATTGCATAGATGGTTATGAAAAAGTTTATAACCCATCAACTGGTAAGTATAAATTTACACATTCTATGGTTTCACATCAGTGTGTCCGAGATTTGGATTATGAAAAATCTATTGGGTGTCAATTTGATACTCACCACGTAGATTTTAATAAATTGAATAATGACCCACGTAATTTAAATAGAATGACGCATTCTGACCACTTTAAATTACATGTTAAACATTTTGATAAAATATTAGGTTCACCAGAGGTTATTAAAAAAAGAATGGATGGGATTGATAAATACTTAAGGTCTGATGAGAGAAAAGAACGACTTTCTTTAGAAATGAGTGGAATTTACCCAAAATATTTCGAAGAATATAATAATAGTGAGTTACATAGCGAACATAATTTAACCAATTGGAAATCTGGTGAGTTCATACAAAAAACTAAAAAAGGTATGACGATTGAACTAACAGATGGGTGTTTAAATTATATTTCTGATTTAATTATTAAATCAGATAAATTCATCCCTATTAGTAAATTATCCAAATTATTAAAAGGTGATGATAAATTTATAGAATTATTTAAAATAAATTATAGATTAAGAAAGGATATTACTAAATCAATTAACAAAACCACTTTAAATAAAAATTTAATTAGAAAGATTGGTTTGAATTACTTTGACTATGTATCATCAATTAACCCAAGTTTAGTGTTAGATAAGGGTTACATAAAAGCTAAATCAATTAGTTTAGGTAGAAAAAAAGAAAAGGTTTTACTAAATCATAAAGTGGTTTCTGTTGTTAAATTAACTGAAACTTCTGATGTATATTGTTTAGAGGCAGTTGGTCCAAATGGTGAAAGTGATAGACATAATTTCCCAATTTGTAGTAAAGATTCTAATAATCAACATACTAGAGGTGGTGTATTTTTGTCCAACTGTAAATATGGGGATAATTTTGTTCATTTAAATATAGACCAAACTGCTGGTATCATAGGTGCTAGACAATTACCTAATTTTGAGATAGAGCGTAGAGAAAATGATATTCAAGGTATTATATCACAATCTCAGTTAGAGGGGGTTAATGCTGATGAAGGTAAAAATAAAACTAGATTCTTTTGGAAGGGTAGGGATATTACATTTAATTCTTGGCAAATAGCTCACTTTAGATTATTAGGTGATGATAGAAAATTACCTTATGGAACTTGTTTAAAAGGTGATACTAGAATTAATACCATCGATGGGGTTAAAGAAATTTCGGAAATTAAAAAAGGTGATATAGTTTATAGTTTTAACATTAAGACACAGTCTATAGAATCATCACCAGTTTTAGATACGATAAATTCTGGTAAAAAAGAATGTTTTAGAATTGGTAGTAGACACAATTTTGTTGATGCCTCTAAAGAACATAAAATATTAATATTAGAAAATGATGAGTTTATTTATAAAAATGTGTTAGATTTAAAATTAGGTGATTTATTAGTAATTAATAAAAATGAAAAAACTAAAGAACTTATTAAAATAGATAAAAGTAAACCAAATGATAATAAAAATGGGTGGTCTAATGATATGGATTTATTTCCAGATTATGTAAATGAAGATTTTGCACAATTATTTGGCTTTTTAATTGGCGATGGATGGGTAAATCACACAGTAAATACGGTATCTTTTGTCTTAGGTGAGGATGAAGAAACAAATGAATATTACATAAATTTATTAAAAAAATTCAGTGGTGGTAATCCTAGAGTTGTAAATAATGGTAATCAAGTAGTTTTATCATCTAAATTATTATCAACAATTTTAGAAAGGATGGGATTCAAAGGAAAGTCATACGAAAAAAGATTACCAAAATGGATTTACAATACAACCCCTGAAATACAAAAATCATTACTAGCTGGTTTAATGGATGCCGATGGTTGGTGGACTAAAGATGAGTGGGTTGTTGGTTGTCATATTGAATTGAATAATGAACAATTAATTAAAGATTTAAAGATATTATTACAACGAATTGGTTATAAGTCTGGGTCAATTAGAAGTAGGGTTAGAAAATCCCCAATTATTGAAGGTCGTGAAATTAAAAATGTTAGAGAAAGTTTTATGATAACATTTTTTGATTCATATTTAACCCAAATGAAAAAATATGAAAATAGTAATAGGTTATTGGATAACTATATATTAGAGCCGATTACTATAATTGAAAGTATTGGTGAATTTGAGACATTCGATATTTATGTGGAAAATGAAAATCATAATTTTTATGCTAATAATATTGTGGTTCATAATAGTTTCTTAGAAAAAGCAAGACGTATCTGGAAACAATTGATATTGGCTGAAGATGCTATGCTTGTTTATCGTGTAACTAGAGCACCAGAAAGACGTGTATATAAAATATTTGTTGGTAACATTGATAATGAGGATATTCCTGCTTACGTAGATGAAATTGCAAATAGATTTAAACGTTCTCCACTTATTGACCCACAAACTGGTCAAATGGATTTAAGATACAATCAATTAGGTATTGACCAAGATATTTTCGTTCCAACAAGAAGTGAAGATGCGGCCACACCAATTGATACCCTTCCAGGTGCGCAAAACTTAGACCAAATCGCTGATATTGAATACTTACAAAGAAAATTATTCACAGCGTTAAGAGTTCCAAAAACATTTTTAGGTTTTGAGGAACCAACAGGTGAGGGTAAAAACCTTGCATTGCAAGATATTAGATTCTCAAGAACTATAAACAGAATTCAACAAGCAATGCTTCACGAATTAAATAAAATTGCGATTATCCATTTATACTTAATGGGCTTCCATGATGATATAGATAATTTCACATTAACGCTTAATAACCCATCAACTCAAGCTGAAATGCTTAAGATTGAACATACTGCGGCTAAAGTAACTCTTTACAAAGATGCTGTAGCTGATGCTGGTAACGGTTTTGGTGCTATGTCAATGACTAGAGCTAAAAGAGAAATCTTAGGTTGGAGTGATGATGAAATTAAGCAAGATTTACTTGAACAAAGAATTGAAAAGGCTGCGGCTGCTGAATTAGAAAACACTGCTAATGTAATTAAAAATACTGGTGTATTTGATAGAGTAGATAGAGTTTATGGTGATATGGAAATGGCTAAAATCGGTGGTCAAGTTGATGAAGAAGGTAATGCTGCTGGTGAATCTGGTGGTAGTGCTGGAGGTGGTGGCGGCTTTGGTGGCGGCTTCGATGCTGGTGAATTAGATTTGGGTGATGAAGAAATTGATACTGAAGGTGAAGAAGGGTTAGGTGAAATTGGGGGTGAAGAAGGATTAGGTGGACCTGAAGCTGGACCTGAAGATACTACAACTGAAGAAGGTACAACTAAAAAAGGTAGATTAATCAATGAAACGGTTAATAAAAAACCTAAAGACATTTCTACTAAAAAGTACTTAGAACTGTTAAATGAAAGTGTTAGTGAAGATGATAAGAACAACAACGAAATCACTAAGATTTACGATAAATCCATCAAATTTAATGATGATTTAAATTCAATGATTAATGAAATAGATTCGAAATTGGGATAATAATTGTTTTTATATTAATTATAACATATTTATTATAAAAAAGGAACAATGCAAAATTTTGGACAAATAAATGAGACTTTTAAGAATATACTAGTTGATAGTATAATCACAAAAGACAAAAAAGGTAAAAGTGTTTTCAAAGCTTATGTTAAAGCTTTGAAAGAAAACAAAATATTAAAAACCCAATATTCGGTTTACCAAAAATTAGAAAATAAAGTCAATGTTGCTAACGAAGAAGAACGTTCAGCAATATTTGTTGAAGAGTGTATTTCTATGTTACAAAAATTAGGTAGAGATAATATAGTTGAAACTAACAATAAATTGGTTAATTTTCTAAAGAAAAATGGTTATAAGGTTTATGCTGATGAATATGATTTCAAATCACTTCATGAGCATATAAACAATGTGGCTTTTTTAGAAAGAAATGTTAAAAATGTTAATACTATAGTTGAATCTAAAATGTTCATTAAAAGCTTTTCAAATTTAACTGAGAAAAAAGAATATAAAGTGGTTGAGCCTTATTCAAATAAAATGCTATTACCATTATTGAAGAATAAATTCAATGAAAAATACGCTAATTTAAGTGAATTAGAAAAGAAAGTAATTAAATTAAGTATTAATGGTACGGATAGTGATAAAAAGGAATTATATTCTGGAACTATTAAAGAATGTGTAGCGTTGGTAAATGAACAACTTAAAGAATGTTCTATAAACCAAAAAGACACTTTATTACAAGTAAAAGATAAGTTATTAAGATATAACTTTAATTTAGATAACTTTGCATCAGAAATGAGTGAAATGAATTATTTAAAAACAACATTAAATTAAAAAATGAATTTTTTATTACAAACTGGTGTTGCGCCAGAAATACTATCTTGGCTAGTACAACAAGCACCAGTTATTGTTGTAATGGGAGCTGCTATTTATTGGTTAGCTAAAAAATTAAATAAAGCTGAAACTGATAAAGACGATTTAGCAAAAGATGTTATCAAATTAACAACTTTATGGGAAGAAAAAAGTGATAAAATTGATGCTAAAAGTGATAAAATCGATGAACGTAATCTAAAACTAACTGAACAGATTTTAGAATTACTTCGGGATATTAAATTAATAGTGAGTAAACAATAAAATGAAAAGTATAATCGATAGATTTTTTCCAGAGAAAAACGAAAATTACACAAAAGCTATATATGGTCTTGCAAACTTTAAGAAAAGTTTTGATGGTTTCGTTATTGCATTTCCAGATATAACTCCTAATGAAATTATGTTTGTTAAGGAGAAATGGGAAGAGTTACCTAAAAGTATTTCTAATGGTGTTAAAATTATGGCACTTAGTTTTATTGATGATTATAAAACACTATTGACTTCTTATAACCCTAATTCTTATGTTATGCCACACAAACATGATGAAGAATTTGAATACGGTTTAGTTATTAAAGGTGAATTGATTGATAAGTTTACAGGCAATCGTTACAAGGTTGGTGATAGATATGAGTTTGAACCAAAACAACTACACTATTTATGTTCAACCCAAAGAGGTTGTTTGGTATATTCTACATTAAGTGTTAATAGCGGGCCAGACGAATTACCAATAACAAAAGACGTAAAAAAAATACTTTCTTACATATAACTAGCATATTTTCAGTCGTTAACAACTATTACTAAATTATAAATACCTGGTTTTATGGTCGTTAGACCACTTGACTTTTAGCCAAGATGTCGTATATTTGTAGCATGAGATATAATAGAGGAACAGAAGTAACATTAGACAAGTTTAAATCATTAAACGTTGTTATTGGGTCAATTGATAAGTATAACCCAAAAACTTTATACATTAGAATTAGTGGTTGGGGTAACCCAATTAATTATTATGAAAATAATGACTATAAAGTCATAATAAGAAATTTCGATAAAAAAATTAGAAGTTGTTTATTTAGAGAATTAAACTCAGATTTTAATAAAACCATGACTATGGTTGATTTAGATATGAGGGATTCTGGCATTGTTGATAATAAATCCAGTTTCATGAGTTGCGAAATAACCTTATTTCAAACAAATAATTATTTGTTAGATTCTGAAGATATATCTAAAGAACTTAATCGGGTAATTAAACTTGTATTAAAGGATGTATTCGAAAATAACAATCATTTCAAATTTTTTAAGAAAAAAAAGTCAGCAAAAGAATTATTAATTAAAGCCTAATCATAAAGATTAGGTTTTTTTATGTTTATTAGCATATTTATTGAGAAAGAGTATAATATGTCAGATGAATATAAAATAATTAGAGGGGGTAAAACTGGTACGGGTTTACTTATAGAGGGTGACGCTGGTTTTATCGAACCTAATGATTTAAGAAATAGACCATTCATTAATGAGGTTAGTAAGATAGGTAGTACTAGTCAAATTATGATTGAACCCCTTATATTATTTGTTGTATTACAAAAATATGGAGTTGAGAATAGAAACGGTAGAATTTACCCAGAACACATATTAAAGAGAGAAGCTAAAAACTACGAAGAGCTTATCAGAAATAGATTGGCCATTGGCGAATGCGTTCCAAAGGGTACTGAAATTTTCACGGAAAATGGTTGGGTAGAAATTCAAGATATGAATGTTGGTGATAATATATTCACTTTAAATGTCGAAAATAATCAATTGGAGATACAACCAGTTATTAGAACTACCAATAAGAAATATGAGGATGATATGATTCATATATATAATTCATCATCATTGGATATGTTAGTAACTAAAAAACATAAAATAGTTTTATGGGATAGAAATGATAAACCATACATATTAACCGCTGAAGAATTATATGATAAAATAAATAAAAATGATTCTAGAATATCACATTCATATATTAGAAATTCTGGTGAATGGGTTGGTGATGATGTTACACATATTAACATACCTAACTCTAATTATTCAATTGATGCAGAATTATGGGCGAAATTTTTAGGTATATTCCTAGCCGATGGTCATTGTTCTGGAACTAGAGGTGGTCAAATAAAAAATGCTGTTATTATTACTCAAGTAAAAGATAAATCATCTTTAAAGGTTATTGAAATGTTAGATGAATTACCTTTTGAATATTCAATTAGTGATGATAGACAATATATAATTTATGATGAAGCATTACATAAATTTTTATTTGAATTAGGTAATTCAGAGGAAAAATTTATACCTAACTACGCTAAAAATTGGAATGTTGGGTTATTAAACACTCTATTAGATTGGATGCTTTTGGGTGATGGTAGGAATAGAACTGACAGAAATGGTAACTTGATGAAAGAATATTATACGATTTCAGATAAACTTTCGGAAGATGTTTTTGAGGTTATGCTCAAAATATCAAATGGTGCGACATTTAACAAACGAATTCAAGAAGATAGGTATATTACCGACACTAAATTTATTACTGAAGAAGTTGAAGTTGATGGGATGTTAGAGTTAATTAAAAGGGAAGTTAAAGTTAAAAGATTAATTAAAGCTATTAATTCAAAACCTTTACATATAATATCAGAAAGACGTGCTAAAGGTATCACGTTAGATACTAGATTTACTAAAGCTGAAAAAGTACCGTTTAATGATAATGTTTATTGTGTTACAGTTAACAATGGAACTTGGTTAATGAGATATAATGGGAAAATTTCTTGGACACATAATAGTGACCACCCAGAATCATCAGTAATTTCAAACAGTAGAGTTTCACACGAAATCAAAAAAATTTGGTGGGAAGGTCATACGCTTGTTGGTGAAATAGAAATCATTATGTCACCTGGTTTTATCAATCAAGGAATCATTTCTTGTGAAGGTGACCAAATAGCTAATATGCTAAGAAAAGGAATTCGTGTTGGTGTATCTTCAAGAGGTGTTGGTTCACTAGAAGAAGTTGCTGGTAAATTATTGGTGCAAGATGATTTTGAATTAATTTGTTGGGATATTGTGACTAGTCCTAGTACTCCAGGCTCATATATGTTTAACAAAAGGTCTGACGCTCAGCCATTTATGGAAGGTGAAGAAAAGGGAAAAGACCTATTAATAGATAAATTAAATAAATTTTTACTATAAATATTTTTAATAAATTACGAAAATTTAAGTTTTTTTTACTTAAATCAGGTATTTTAAGAAAATAACACATATTTATTAAGTAAACGTATGATTTTTATTATACACAATTATAAAACAGCTTAAAAAACAAAAGAAATGGCAGACAAGAAAAAGTCTATTATAGAAGAAGCACTAGCGGAATTTAGCCTTATTGAGGAAACATTAAATTCAAATGCTAAAGAAATACTTCGTTCCGTTGCGAAAGAAGAAATTACAAGCACGCTAAACGAATCCTTATACGAAGATGAGGATGAATACGATATCGAAGATATCGATAATGTTGACGGAGAACCTGAAATGGGTTCTGATGTTGACACATTACCAGTTGATGATGCTTCAGATGCTGCACCAGATTTCGGTGGAGAAGAAGAAGGCTCTGAAGAACTTGGATTAGATAGTATTGGAATGGACACTGGAGAAGAAGACTTAAGTCTTGAACCAGAAGAAGGTAGCGAGGACTACGGATTAGACATGACTAGTGCATCAGACGAGGAAGTTATCTCAGTTTACAAAAAATTAAGCGGAGAAGACGAAATAGAAGTTGTATCATCACAAGAAGTAATAATAAAAGACCCAGTATCAGGGGCAGAATACAACGTTAAAATGAACGGTGGTGGTGCAGACGAAAGTCTTATCGACCAAGGTGAAATGGATGTTGATGATTTTGAACCAGAAGCTGAAATGGAACCAGAAATGGGTGCTGAGCCAGAAGCTGATTTTGGCGTTGAAGACGCTGAAGAAGAAGCTGGTGAAGAAGAAGCTGAAGAAACTGAGGAAGAAGAAGACGAGGATTTAGGAGAAGCCGTTGTTTATGAAATTGAATTATCTGAGGAAGATGAGATTGCAGAAGACATTATAAGAGGCAAAGGTCACGATAAAGAGTTAGTTAATACTGCTGCGCCTAATTCAGGTGATATCGAAGGACAAAAAGCTCCTGAAGACAAAGATTCGGGTGATAATCTTGAAGGTGGATTTGATGATGATGCTCAAAACGGAAGTGGAGACAATCACGCAAAACACATCATGGAAGATGAAACAATAGAAGAATCAGAAGAAGTAATTGATGAGGAAGATGTTGTTGAAGGTGAGGAAGCTATCGAAGAAAAAATCTCTACTAATAGAGTTCGTACAAATCAAGCTGGTGGTGACTTAACTGACATTACTGGTCCAGGCGGAAAACTTGGCCGTAAAGACGAAAGCGTTAGCAAGAAAAAACTAATCGAGGCTGTTAAAAAATACAACACCTTATTAAGTGAAGCTAAAACTCTTAAAGCTGAAAATGAAACTTTCAAAAAAGCTTTAAAAGATTTCAGAAAAACAATTACTGAAACAGCTGTATTTAATATTAACTTAACTCACGCTACTAAATTATTCTTAGAACACTCAACTACTAGTGAAGAGAAAAAGAATATTTTAACTAGATTTGACGAACAAGTTAGTACTATTGAAGAGTCTAAAAAACTTTATAAAACAATCAACTCTGAATTAGGTAATAAAATACCTATGAACGAATCAGTTGAGAATAAATTAGTGTCTGAGCAAAAATCAGGTCAATCATCTCAAATTAACGAGACAGTGGCTTATATAGACCCAGCACAAAAAAGAGTTCTTGATTTAATAAACAGAACTAAATAATAATAAAAGATTAAAAAAAATTAAAATATAAAATTATGTCAAATTTTTTAACTTCAGGTCAAGTTGGTAATATCGGACTTAACCATATGAAACAAGTGAGAGAAAATACTATCAACAAGTGGGATAGTTTAGGATTCTTAGATGGTCTTAAAGGTCATGTAAAAGAAAACATCGCTCAATTATATGAGAACGAAGCTTCTCATTTATTAAACGAATCAACTGACGCTTCTAGCTCAGGTTCTTTCGAAACAGTGGTATTCCCTATCGTTAGGAGAGTATTCTCTAAATTATTAGCAAATGATATTGTATCTGTACAAGCTATGAATATGCCAATTGGTAAATTATTCTTCTTCGTACCTCAAACATCTGCTAGGTATGACAACGTAACTAATACTTACGGTGACCCTCACAAAGATGGTTCACAATATTCTGCACACACTTCAATGGGTGCTGATGGTCTTCCATTAGTAAGAAACGCTTCTACAGGTTATGCTGTAACTGACTATTTAGCTAAAAACTTATATGATATTTACTATAATGACGGATTATTTGATGCGTCTAAAGGTGCTATCACTATTAAAGTTGGCTCTGGTAACTTAGTGGTTTTATCTGCTAGTGGTACTTACAGTGCTGCTGGTGCTTTAAGTACTCTTCCAACTGCAACTGATGGGTCTTTAAGAAACGCAATTTTACAAGTTTCTGGATTTAGCTCAACAGCTAAAGGTAGATTAACTGGTCCAGATGGTAACCAAATGGATACTGAATCTTTCTTAGCTTCTTTAAAAGTAACTTCTACAGTTGCTTTAAATGACCAAGATGGTAATGCTATCATTGCTGCTGCTGGTGAAGTTCCTTTCAGATTAGTAACTCAAAAATATGGTAAAGGTATCGTTTCTTACGATGACATTTGCGATGTTAACGGTGTTATCTACTTAGAATTAGATATGACTCACCCAGTAGATGCTGCTGGTACATCAACTTATGATGGTTATGTTGGTCTTGACGCAACAGGTGCTACCGTATCTGGTTTAACAGCTAGTAACTTCCCAGTTTCTTGGGCAGAATATGCTACATTAGAACTTGAAACTGAAATGGGAGAAGTATCTTTCAAATTAGATGAAGTTGTTGTTTCTGTTGAAGAAAGAAAATTGAGAGCTACATGGTCTCCAGAATTAGCACAAGATGTTAGTGCATTCCACAACATTGACGCTGAAGCTGAATTAACTGCTATGTTATCTGAGCAAGTTGCTGCTGAAATCGATAGAGAAATCTTAAGAGACATCAGAAAAGCCGCTGCATGGCAATTGAGATGGGATTGGAACGGATGGAGAAAAGCTTCTCTAGCTGCTAATGCTTATACTCAAAAAGACTGGAATCAAACTTTAATTACTAAAGTTAACCAAATTTCAGCACAAATCCATAAATCTACTCTTAGAGGTGGTGCAAACTTCATCGTGGTTTCTTCTGAAATCTCTGCTGTGTTTGACGATTTAGAATACTTCCACGTATCTGATGCATCTCCAGAGCAAGACCAATATAATATGGGTATCGAGAAAATCGGTTCATTAAGCGGAAGATACCAAGTGTATCGTGACCCTTATGCTCCATCTTGGTCACTTATTATGGGACATAAAGGTAAATCATTGTTAGACACTGGTTACATCTACGCACCTTACGTGCCAATGCAACTTACACCTACAATGTACAACCCATTCAACTTTGCACCAGTAAAAGGTATTATGACTCGTTATGCGAAAAAAATTGTTAACAACAGATTTTATGGGGCTGTAAGAGTTGATGGTCTACAAACATTCAACATTAACGAATTAAGATAATATCTTAAGCTCGTATGAAAATACAAAAGGTCTAGATTTTCTAGACTTTTTTTATTTTATAAAAGAACCATAATTTCGATTATTTACTTGACTTTCAATATATTTATAAAGGAGCGTAAAACCCATTAAGTTTCATATCATATAGTTGACCTAAAACTGTTTGTTCTTGTGTTGCGGCTAATTCTTTAGCTTTTTTAATTTCAGAACTATCGCAAGAAAATAGTAAAGAAAAGATTGTTAATACTAATAAGATTTTTTTCATAATATTTAATATTTTATTAATAATCGTAATTGTTCACTGGCCGCAAAATATGTGTCTATTTTATCTTTTGTCATTACTTAGCTTCTTTAATCAGCGTATAACGAGCATATCTTACATCGTCACCAAATTTATTCTTACCAGTTTCAGTTGTAGATGTAATTACATGACCATCTTTCTTAAGTTGAAAAATAGTTGCAGCTAATCTGGTGTTACCCAATTTATTAAAAGCATACCATGGACTAATTGACCCATGACCTCTCATTGCATCTAATACTCGTTGTTTTTGCGTTACTTTTGACATAAATTTTTAAATTAATATTCTACAAATATAAGGATAATATTTTACTTATCCAAATTTTAATCAACTCTTTTTTTAATTATCTGAAATACCATATCTTCAACCTCTTTTTTAATGTCATCTTCAAGGTTATACCACCAATCATCAAACCCACTTCTATCACATAGTGCGTCAAATATTTCTGCAACCGTTTTTTTTATTTCTCTATTTTTCATTTAATTTATCTTTTATTAAATCCAATTTCCTATTTTCCATTTGATTTATTAAACTCAATGATTTAGTTATTGGGTTATTCTCAACCCAGAATTTAGCTCTTTTTAATTCAAGAGTTACTTCACTCAGTGACATTTCTTTGATTCTCATAATATTTTATAGTTTCAACCATACCTTCCTCAAAGTTTTTTTCAGGTTTCCAATTAAGGTTTGTTTGTAGTTTATTTGAATTGATTGCATATCTTAAATCATGACCCTTTCTATCTGTAACAAACTCTATTGGCATAGGGATATTGAAATTGTGGGGACCCTTCAAAAATATTTGATACTGTGCACTTATTTTTCTGATTAATTCAATATTAGTCATTTCATTATCACCACCAACATTATATGTTTGGCCAGTTTTACCATTATGAAATATTTCGTCAATGGCTGTTACATGGTCACCAACCCATAACCAATCTCTTACGTTTTCACCTTTACCATAAACTGGTATCTTCTCACCATCCATTAATTTATTGATAACAACTGGTATCAATTTTTCTTTATGTTGGTGTGGACCATAATTGTTTGAGCAGTTAGATATTGTTACATTCATGTTATACGTTCTACCATAAGCTCTCACAAAGTGGTCAGAAGCCGCTTTAGAAGCCGAATAAGGTGAACTGGGGTCATAAGGCGTTGATTCACTGAAAGGGGCTTCATCAAGCTCTAAATCACCGTAAACTTCATCAGTTGAAACATGATGGAATCTATTATCTGAACCTTCACCCCAAAATTCTTTTGCAACATTTAATAAATTAACCGTTCCCATAACGTTGGTATCAACAAATATGTTAGGGGTTAATATTGAATTATCTACGTGAGATTCTGCGGCCAAATGGATTATATCGGTAATATCATGTAATTTGAATAAATGAGTTACTAATTCAGTATCCCTAATATCACCTTTACAAAAAAATATATTTTCTTTCCACCCAACTCTATTACCTTCAACATGCATTATGTTGTGAATATTAGAAGCATAAGTTAGTAAATCTAAAACTACAAATTTATAGTTTGGGTATTTATCTGTGAAGAAGTTAACAACGTGGGAACCTATAAACCCAGCTCCACCTGTTATTAATATTGTTTTTTTCATTATTTAAATGGGTTATATTTTTCTTTCAAATTTTCAATAAAGGTCATCTTAGATTCAAAAAAACCTACTTTCCATGAAATATAAATCGTTATTAATGCTATTATTCCGAAGATGATATATTTTAAATTCTTTTTATTCATATTTCAGTAAATTATTTACAATTATACACAAAAAAAGGGGAAAAACAAAATTTCCCCTTTTAATTTATATCGTAATTAACTATTATTATTTAATTTTATAATTTTCTACCACATTTTGAGCAGAAATTATCTTTAGCTTTCGCTTTTGCACCACAATTGGTACAGTAAGATTTGTGTAAATCTTGTGTTTCCACATTTTTTTGTGAAATCGGTAATAGTTTATAAGAAACTCTATGAAATGCATATGTTTCAAATTCAATGTTTACCGTTTGGAATTTTTGATTTGACTGAGCACCTTGCTCCACTCTACCTGTTTCAATCTTTTTGGCAGACCTTAATACACTTTTAAGCTTTTTTTCTGAAGGTTGACCTAAAGATGTTGATTTAAAAGCGTCTGGTATTTGAGGTTGTGGTGCGAAATCGTTAGATAAACTACCTTGTGACATCATATCTAATGTCGCTGTACTTGAATATAGGGCATTTGTACTAACAGTAGTGCTAGTATTACCAAATGCTACACCATTTGTTGTTGTAGTATGAGCATACCCGCCACTTGAAGTACCATCAGAATAGGTCCATGTTGGGCCTGAGAATGGAGTCCAAGTAGTACTATTACCAGAATTTATAAAAATAGGGTTTAATTTTGTGGTTTGTTCTTTATAGAACAAAACTTCAACATCACCATTATCTCTAATAGCTTGTTTTACTTCATCACCACCTGATACTTCATAGGTATCAAATTTAAATTTCTTATCTATATCAAAATACCTATCAAGAAATACACGCTCACCAGGTCTCAACACCAATCCACTTTGTGAAATTAGTTTGTTGTTCAACTTGATTTTGGCTAAAACCTTATCGGTTGTTGGATTGAATAATTCAATTTGGAATTGACTTGATTTATGTAAATAATACACAGGTATTTCATTTTTTTTATCATATTGTTTAATTCTACTTTTATTTATTGCTAAATAAGCTGTAGGTTCATTATTTTTCATTATATTTTTCATTTTTTTAAATTTTTATATTTCCAAATAAACCCATAAGATGTTCTTGCTTTATTATTACAACACATCCAAATATTACCTACAGATAAATTTAACGCTTTCGAAGCTATTCCAGCTGAATCCCATTCAGTTATTAAATTCATTTCTAAATCATATTGTAATACAGGTTTAGATTTTTTATTATTTTTACCACTATTTGCGGAACCAATTTTTTGTTTATGCTCGTTTGTTAGAGTTTTACCTAACATTGGTCCTAACCCAAAATGTGGATTTTTATTACCTCTTTTAGCTTCAGACATTTTTTGTTTTGATTCTTCTGAATGTTTTTTATTGAAAAAGGGGTTAGTTTTATCTTTACTAATTTCTAAATTAGAAGATTCATTAATAAAATATTGATTTTCGTCTTTATTTAATAAAGTTTTTGTTAATATTATGTGATGACCTTTTAAGTTAGATTTTAATTTAGCTTCAGACATTTTTTGTTTTGATTCTTCTGAAAATTTAAAACCAAGAGTAGACCCCGCAATCCCACTAATATTATAACCAATGTTTTTGTCACAAACATTTAAATTATCAATAAATGTTTGTTCTTCCATTAATAATAAATTTTTTTCTGGTTTAACTTCTAAAATAGGTTTGAATTCAAAAGAAGTTTCACCATATTTATTCCAAGCATTTTGTAAATGTGAGTTGGGATGCTTATTTTTACGCAATAATTTTTTATGGTCATTAAATCTTATTTTAAAATTTTTTGTTGACCCAATATATAATTTATGGTTATTTAAATTAATTATTTTATAAACACCTGATTTGTATTCTATTTTTTTCATAATATTATTTTTATATAAATATTAAATTAAATAGAAGTATTCAACCCTAATGGGGTTTAAAATTAATAAAATTTTTTGAAGATAGTAAGTCGGAATATTTGACTTATTGTTATACATTTTTACTCTACCTTTGTTGATAGCAAGAGTCGCTGTTGGGTTAGGATTACCCACCTTTACATTTGTTTTCATAATTACTTTTAATTTTTAATTATGTACCAATCTTTTTGTTACCGAAATAACTCCAAAGCCGTTTATCGACTCAAGACCAATACGTATTGTTAATCACGTTATATAAGTAAATATATGAAATCTAAAAAAAACGTCAAGTTTTTTTAAAAAAATAATCTATTTATTATATGTCTCTTGGCTTAGAAATAAGGTTTTTAAAGCTTAATAAGTTTTGGTAAAATTATCACACCCAACGTGATTTCCATTAATAAAGAAAAATTTACAACGTATTTTTTTTACGTTATTATCCGCTTTATTGAAAGTATTACAATATTGCTTAATGGGGCAATCTTTGTTAGTACATTTTATATTATCCTTTTCTTTCATCTACTTGGCTAGTAATGTCAAAACTAATTATATTTTTAGTTGTGGTCACTTCGTAGCTTGATGTTGCTTTAACATCTAAGTAGTATCTATTTGGAACAAGACTTGCAGTATCCAATAGGAAATAATTATAATTGAAGGCTAATTCAACTGGTGTGTAATCAATTACAGTATATTCAGCTTTACCTTCCTTAACATATAATCTATATTCTAAAGAATCTAAAACCTCTTGTTGATTAACAGTATACGGAATTCTAGCCATAACCCTAACCTTTCTAATATCACCTCTATTAATTTTTTCACCATCTTTTATTCCTGATACATTAAATGTGTAATTTTTAGGTATTGACGAATCTGACCCTATTTTATAGTATTCGTCAGCTGATTTCAATTCAAATTCTAATTCAGCGTTTGGTCTGGTAACGCCATTGATGGTAATTCCACTCCAAATATCTTCGTATAATACACATCCTACTGGTGTAGTTGGTACCAATAATTGAATTGAGTATACACCTTTGGTTTCATGAGTAATATCAGCACCCGTAAATGCAGAAACTACATCACCTAAATTATCTAATATTGTAACACCCATACCTGACATAGAATCAACATTGGTTGGGACGCCACCGACATTAACATATAGGTATAATTTATTAAGCTTATCTAAATAAAAATTACCTCTGTTATCAAGAATGGTATTATTATATCTAGATTCTACATAAGGTTCGTAAAAAGTTTGTGTATGTCTGGTAAAGAAACCAACATATTTTAAATTGTCTTCAATAGCGTTTTCAAGTGCATCATCAAATGCTAAACCTAAACCATAATTTGTATCACCAGTTAAATATCCATTTACGATATCTGTAATGTCCATCTCAAGATTTTCATTACCATCTGCGAAGTGTTGTGTTACCAATGTAACTCCTGATGTTGCGCCAGTATACACACCGCTACCACTTGGCCAGTTGGTACCAGTTTGAGCGTCAATCCAATTGGATGGTGCATCACTTAAAACAGTTGCATTAGAAGATGTGAAGTATTTTTGACCAGCAAAATCATAACCTATACCTTCGTCCCATTCTTGGTCAATAGCAAATAAATTTAAGTTGAAAGAACTTGTTCTATCTTTACCATCACCAGTCTCTTTACCCAATAATGAAGTATCGAAAGTGCTGGTATTGGTCATTCTAAGTGTATGGGTTAAACCAGTTAATTCTGGGTACATACCAGTATTATAAAATTCTTTTAATCTAGTAATATCAAAATGGAAGATATACCTAGTATATAGTGGGTTTTCCGTTAACCAAACCCCACCGTAAAATAGTTCGGCCACAGGGTTTTTACCAGTGTTAACGTTTTGATTGTACACCAGTGTATTATTTTTATCAAAGTAACTTCTTACTACCATTTCTCGCTTTTATAATAAATATCTAGTTTTTTTAATTAATCTTTATATTTCTAGATAGTAATGATTCTAAGTTAAATTCCAATACTTTAGTTATATCATTAGAACCAGAAAGGTCTTGTGGTTTCATGCCTGGATATGGATGAACATGATTAATAAAAGCATTGATGAATAATTTCAAAAATTCCACTAAATTATCACCAAAAACCAATGGATGGGCATCTTTTATAATTTTTTGTATTTCTTTATCGGTAATCATAGAATCTTGGTCATTCAATCTAAATCTAGGGCTTCCATTCTTATGGGTTAATAAATTAATTTTATTACTAACAACATTTACTACACCACCTAATTGATTATTTCTGGTATCATCAGATTCAGTTAAAACTACATCATGTTTAACTTGAATAAACGATGGGTTAATTGAATTAAATTTTGGTATATCTCCATTCCCTGTTGTAGAGTCAGATTGACCAGCTCTAATCAACACTTCCTTTTCTTTAAATATGATGTCAGAATTATTTCTACCTTGTATTGCTATTGTATCTAAATCTGGATATACACCTCGGTTTTCTGGTATAGTAAATGGTGCTGGTTTAGCTTGTTTAATTCCACTATTCAAAGTTGATTTTGCTGAAAATAAATCACTATCTTTTTGTAAATTTTGAGGTTGTGAAATAATAGGACCCAAATACATTCTATCAATATATGGGTTTTTCACGTCTGGTATGAAAATCATAACCGTTTCACCTATTTTAGGTATAACATGAAAGAATTTTTGGAGCATAGGGAATGCATAGTTCAAATCACCATCTACCACAGGGTCATCTATGCCCGTTATACGTACTTTAATGCGATTTGCACCCACTTCATCATAATTTGATATAACTCTACCATAATAGAATACTGTGGTCTCTAATAGCTTACCAGAACCTTTATTATATATACTACCACCACCGTATGCGTATTTACTCATTATATTTACCCTCTTTTATTTAAAATCGCTTTACCTTTGGCATATTCAGCATCTAATTTATCTAATTTATCAACCAATTGCCCAATTTGAGTTTTAATTGCTTCGTATTCTTGAAGCATTTTAAGATGATGGGCGTTTATTTCCATATTTGACATTTCTTCGTAATTCATAATTATCGTATTACACCTTCACCCACACCAACGTTTGTTGTTGCGCCTTGACTTATTACTGGCCCACCCATATTACCTAAACCAGTTGTGGTTACTTGGACTCCAGGCGGTACAACCACTTCTATTTTAGCATCAAGTTGCATAGCACTTATAATTTCTTCAATTAAAATTACGGTCATAGATTCCATAATATTTGAATTTTGAGAGAATACATCACCAACAGGTGCTCCAGCTTCCGATTGTCTGGCTATAACCCTTGAAGCAATATTCCTTGCGCTTAACCCCGGCCTCAATCTAGCACCAACTAATATTAATTGTGGTGGTAAACTTTCTAGTGGTGTTCTAGGTGTTGAAAATGCCGCCTTTAACGTATTGATGACGTTTGTCATTGAACTCCTTTGTGCCATGATTTAATTTATTAATCCAGATATTTGTCTAAGTACTTCACCTTTAACCCCTACTAAACTAGCTATCTGAGCTTTTTTATATTTAACCCTTTCTATTTGAGTTTTAATTATATTATCACTTACCAAGATTTTAATTTGCTTAAGAATTTTATCCATTAATATGCCAACAACAGCATCTCTTATCGATTGCATTACCGCTGTAATTAAACCCCTATTCTTTTTAATAAAATCTTCAGTATTTTCAAATGCTTCACCATGAATTATAGTGTGATTAACCGCTAAGATAACAATTAACTTAGGTGATAATATCACACTCACAATTGCAGACATTAAGCTTTTTAACATTTTTTCGATAAAATTAATCTTTACGTTTAATTTATCTTTTTCATTAGCATTACTAGCTGAATCATTGGCTAAATCATCTAAACCGTTTCTAACGATAGTGGTAATAGCTTCAATCAATTGACTTGTGCTTTCTTGATTTGATAATGGTGTTAATTGAGCGTTTAGACTACTTAAAGTATCAAATGAAACTGAAGAATCCAAATCACCACAAGTGGTTACTATAGTTTTACCTTTTCTTCTATCTTCAGCTCTAGAATCAATTGAATTTAATTCTTCATTGGTAAAAATAAAATAGCTATCATCAATAACCATATTATCATCAGTATTGATGATTCTATCGATTATATCTTGAATTTTTATTTCATTTTTTATTTGTTTTTTATCTTTATTTATACTTAAACTAACGGTGCCAAAAACAGATTCAATTATATTATTGATTAATTTAGCTGAATCAAAAAGTTTGATGCTATCAATATAATCATTATTTAAATCTGGTAATTTTTTACCATTTGCGCTATCAGCATAATAAGCACTAGGTTTTATATTAAGTGTATTGTTTGGTAATTCTGGGCCTACACCTTCCTCATTAAACGTAATTTGTAGGATGTCATTACCTGTTGTTACAGCTCCCCAAGAATCTGTAGTATTACCTTGTATTGTATTGTATAAGAATGTGTTGAAATCTGTGCTATCTGATAATCCATTTGGGTCATTGTATAGTAATTGCCCAGCGGAACTAAACGGACTAGTTTTAAACATACCTAATAGGTCTATTTTACTAAGTTCTACATCTATTCCATTATCAATGAATGATTGTGGTATTTTTGGATTCACACTACAACTTACCATGGATTTTAAAGCTTTTTTAATTGCTTGTTTAATATCCAATTCAATTTCATTTAAATTATAAGTTAATACGTCAACCAAAGATTCTTTAAGTGATTCAAAACCAATTAATGCTTTATGTAAGTCTACTAAAAAATCTAGGCTATTTGTTTTTTGTGAAATTGATGCAATGGAGTTAGTCAATGACTGTTTAGGGTAACCTTCAGCGGAAACCCTTAATGCGGCTATTTGACCGAATACATTAGATTTTTCTCTAGTAACATCCATTATGTGGTTTATTCAGGTTTTTTATTTCTAGCTTCAACTAATTCTCTAACTCTTTGGAAACTATCTTTGTTGACAATTTCTGAATTATTAGAAAATGCGGCTGCAACATTACCACTATGCTTTATAATATCACTTTGTAATTTACCAACATCTAATTTAATCTTAATTGCAGAGTCTTTAAGTTTTAATGCGTCAGTCTTAGCTTTAGCTATTTTAGTCCAATCATCAACATCTTCTGGTGTTGCTGCGGCAGAAACCTCATTAATTACCTTTTGAGCGTCTTGAATTTGGTTACATGCGTTATTATAAACTTCTTGCATCACATTTTGAAGTGAGTCATTATCGTTTATCTCTATTTGTTGTCTTTTACTTCTAGGCATAATAAGTCTTTTTATTATAAATAGATAGTTTTAGGCTTTTATTATAAATAACCTTCATCTATTTTCTCTTCTTTAACTATATCATATATAGTTTTATACCTACGCATTGCAACCCTAATTTCTTTAGTAACTAAATTAGTGTTTTCTCTTATGGTTGCTAAAATAACATTTTTGTTAAATTTAGAACCACCTTGTAACGATGAAAATAACATTTCCCAATTATTAAGAATATCAATTAACGCTTCACCAACCTTTCTTTCATTATCAGTCATTTTCTTTTTACTACCCTTCCCTTCATTCTCAATCTCAACCCTAATTTCCTCAGAAATAGTATCTATTAAATCCGATAATGTATAATCAGATTCTGGTAAAGTATAAATGAATTTTTCATCTTGGTGTATCGTTGAAATTGAGGTGTCAAAATCTAGGGCCTGATTAAGCGTTTTTGTATCTTTAATCATCAAACCTAAAATATAATGTTTACATATCGTTCCGTAATAAGAATAAGCTCTTTTACCCATAGTTGGGTCGAACTTATCGGCTTTTAATATAAGGTATGATAAGGTATCACTGTGTAGATTATCAAATGTGTAAGTTTTTCTATATAATTTATAACGTCTAATAATAGATTCAATCATTGTATCGAATGCACCTCTTAGATGTTCATTATATATTTTATTCCTTATTAGAGGGTCTTCCTCATTTAAAAAATCTACTACAGCTTTTTCTTGTTCTTCACCAAAATATAAACCATTTTTTCTTTTACGACCTCTTCTTCGTTTAGCCATGAAATGTTAATCCTTTTTTTCGTAAAGAATTACCCTATCATTGATATGGTAACATTCTTTTTTTGCTAAAGATAACCACCATCTGGATTCATCCATAGATAGCTCTTTTTTATATGTATTGAAAAGGCTTCCTTCTCTATCGTTAACATGTTTGTAAGCCAATTTTGGGATTACTTTAACTCTGCATGGATTGTAAGTCATTCTTAATAGAAATTCATAAATAAAACTTAATTTAATACTTTCTTTAAGCCCACCATATTCTTCATAAGCTTCTTTAAGTACCGCCATTCCATCAATGTTAAAGTTTTGGTATCTTAATAATGCTGCATTATCTAAGACACCAAGTTCATCTGAAAATTGTGAAGCCCAAACAGCTTCATTCGTAAAGTTCAAAAATTGGTCATTAGGTGTAACATCTAATATCATCGGTAAGAAGATATTTACGTTAGGGTCATCTTTTCTATATTTAATTACGTTATCAACCCATATAGTAGCTATCTCATCATCTTGTTCAAGGAAAATAAACCATTCTGTTTTAGATTCTTTAACACCTAAATTTAATTGAGCTTGAAAATTTGTGTCACCTTCATTAGCAACAACCCTAAAATTTAATGTTTTTTCAAACTCACTTTTTAATTTTAATGCTAATTTATAGTCATCAGATTCTGCTTTAGCCACCAAAATTAATCCATCTGGTTTTACCTTTTGATTATTAACGCTAGTTACAGCCCTTCTTAAGAAAGTTTCATCAGCTTCAAACACTGGAATAATTACACTTATTTCGTTTTTTTCTTTCATCTTATTTTTCATTTTTTTCTTCTATTTGTAATAATGTTTCGAATTCAGCTTTTCTGCTAGAAACAAAATTAGTATATAACTCTTTTATTAATTCAGCTTCTTTTTCTTCAGTAAATAAATCTTTAGAGTCATTGATTCCATCAATAAATTCTTGAGGAATTGAATCTTCTAACCAAGCTCTCATAAATTCAGCAATTAAATTTGGTATCGCTAAAATATCGTTGGTCCAAATACCATTATTTTTTAATTTAATACTATTTGAAGTTGAATCTTCACTTTCCATCCATTCTGGTACCATATCAGGTATTTTACCAATTACTGGTGTGTTACATTGAATTGATTCCAATGGAAACGTACCGAAGCTAGAAATATCATCTACCCATACAGCTAAACAAGATTCACCTAATTGTTCAGCAAATGTTTTTCTAGGCAAGCCTCTTAATTCCCTAAATGTAATCCACTTATACATTGGATATCTAAGGTAAAAAGCTTTAACTATTTTTAGAGCTGATTTTTGGTCCCTAGTTAAGATTGATATAATTGGTTTTTTTAATTTTTCACTAGGTTTAAAATACTCTGGAATAGACGGTGCTACAATATGAGTTTTTATACTAGGAAATAAACTTTTGATATAATCAGCTTGTTTTTGACTACTTGTTATTACATCTCTAAAACCATAATTTAAATCCCATCTTTCAGTCATTTTTAATAATTCTAAAATATAAGTATATGATTGAGATAATACTATTTTCTTACATGGAAATTCTTTTACCTGTTCCATTACGTTAGCAAAAATTTCAGGTATGATTAAATAATCAATTGCAGTTAAATTTAATTTTTGTTCTTCGATTGATACGTGAGGTAAACTTGAATAGCTTTCACCTAACCAATCACCAACACCATGGTAATCATTTTTTTCATGTAAGATACTGGCTTTGTAGCCTAAATCATTTAATATTTTTACGTGTTCGTAAATATTGGCAATCCCAGCTGTTGGATTTCCTTTAGTGTCTAGAGTAAAGAAATAAAAACCAAAATCTTTATTATCTATTTTCTCAATTAACTGTAATACTTTTTCTTGTTTACTTTCCATTTTTTTAATTCATTTTTTTTAATATTCCATAAGCTAATAGCGTGTTAAAGGCCAATTTAAACCTAATACTAGTCTTATCTAAATTATTACGACCTAACATTGGGTCGTCTTCTTTTTCATCTGTCTCATCACCTAAATCAGTAATGAATTGTCTGATTAACTCAAACTTAACTCCATTAATTTCTTTATGTTTTATATGTTCTTTTGTGGTAAGCCACCTATCAGTTGTGCCATTATGATTAATTTTTTCCACCTTTTTTTTAGTTTCAACTATATCTTCTTTATCATCAAAGGCTAAAAAAACATCAAGTTCTTCAAAATCTATATAATATAAATCACCAAATATTTTAATCATTATTTATAATTTTATTAAACATATCTTCGTCATTAACGAAGTCTAAAATGCTGTCTAATTCATAATCAGCTTCAACATTTTTGTTATAAGACGCATTTATCTTAACAGAAAATTTACCTTCTGGTTTAGCTTCTAATGCGATTGGGTTTGCAGTAACTAAAATGTCAATACCATCCCATTTTTTGGTTGTGTCTGTTACAAACTTAATATTATCACCAGTGAACCCTAATTTAGATAAAAAGAAGAGTGTTGAAGGTCTGCTTTTATGTGCATCCCTACTAATGATTACAATCTCATGTTCCTCATAATCATTTATATCAGCTATAAATCTATTTAAAATTGGTCCGATGTTATTATGTAACTGGTCCGCATGTGCATATATTTCCATTGGTGCCTCGCTATAAAGAAATTCATTTAATTTTGTTTCATTTGGAAATTGGAAATATTTTAATAAATCCCATTCCTCAATTACAACATCATCTAAATCTTCATTATAGTATTTACCATAAACATATTTTAGTTGTCCGATGAAGTCACGTATGACCTCATTTAAGCTTATTCCTATTCTCATATTATTATTTTACTAATTTTTTATTGAAAGTAAACAAAAAGATAAAAATTATTTATCAGTGTCTGGTTTTTTATAATTCCTAACCATTTTAGTTATTAATGGATTTCTAACGATATCATTTTCATCAAATTCAAAGAACCCAATTTCATCGATATTTCTATGTCTATTCATGGCATCATATAACCCCGTTTTAGTGGCATCATCATATCTATCAGATTGGTCCATATCTCCAGAAACAATATATTTTGAACCGTACCCGATTCTAGTTAAAAGACTTTTCATTTGAGATGGTGACATATTTTGAGCTTCCTCACCGATTAAGATTGAATTATCTAAGGTTTTACCTCTAATAAAACCCAAAGGTTCAACCATTAATTCTTTAGAATCTTCTAATTTCCTTCTAGCATCTTCACCTATAATTTTATCAACAATGTCGATTGATGCAGCTAAATATGGCTCTAGTTTTTCTTTTAGATTTCCAGGTAAGAATCCTAAGTTCTCTTCAGCTTCAACGGCTGGTTTAACTATTAAAATTTTATTGAATGAATTATCTGGGTCTTGAAGTAGTTCTAAAGCTACTGCGATAGCTACGAAAGAATTATGTGTAACTATGAAGTTATCTGTAATATATAAAGAATCTTTACTATCAATTGAGATACATTTAGCTTCTGATTGACCTATAGGTTCTATGTCAGTGATATAACGTTTTGGTATATATTTAGTTTTAGGTTTAACTAATTGTGCTTTTCTTTTTAATTTAAATGGATTAACCTCTGGTGGTAGTGATATAGTTAAGGTGTATGCTTTTTTACATAAAATTTTTTCACCATTATTATCAATATATGAACCTATTTTATCGTTTAACTTAAAAACACCCCCTAAACTATTAACGATAAAACAAACTCCATCAATTAAATCTTTAGATGTGTTAGTGAAAAATGTGGAAGTACCATTCTTATTTACATAACCATCGGTATCCATTAACCCTCTTAATACTTCTAATCTAACTTTTTTAGTATTAAAAAGGTATTTATCTGGTATTTTTTTATTTATTGTTGCAATATTTTTTAAGTTTAATTCATTTAAATTATTTAAAATTTCATTATTATTATTTTCACCAATAATTGAGTATTGATACTTACCACTTTTTTTATTTATTGTGTGATAATCATTTAATCTTTCGGAAATAAGTTCTACGATTTCAGTATCTTGAGTTGTAAATGTAATTCTATTTTGCGTTAAACCACCATCACCTAATAAACATCCTAGAACATAGGGGTCAATAAATAATTCCTTTTCTTCAAATTCAATTGATTTAACTAATGGGATTGTGTGATTTTTATCACCTCTACTGGTATTTAAGGTTTCCATTATTTCACTCAAAGGTTTTACATGACCCTTTCTGGGTGAGTAAAATCTTTTACCACCTTTTTTTACTCTATAATTTCTATCGTAATATGTGTCAGTTAACCATAAATGCTCATCACAACAATCTGTATAAGAACTATCATTAAAATATACCCTATAAATTTCTTTAATACCTTGAGGGTGAATTTGAATAACTTTTGTTGGTTTACCTTCAGGGGTTAAAACTTCATCACCAACTCGTATCTCACCCATAGTAGTCCAACCGTTAGGTGTAAGTATTTTAGAATACAATGGTTGTGCTTTCCCTACGCCAGCAGGCCCAGAACAAAGAACAATTTCTTTCTCTTTAATTAAATTTACAAAATCTTTTTGTTTAGTGTTTTTGCACTTTAATCTTACCTTGAGTGGTAAGATTTTATTTACAGACCTTTCCTTTGTGGTTGGTTGTGTTGGTGTACTTGTTGTACTTCTTTTACCTTTTGCCATAAAAAAATGTGAGCTTTTTAATAACTCACATTTAATATAATCACAAAAAATAAAAATTAAATAATAAAAGCTATATTTTAGCTTCTTTATTTTCGTAGCGTTTTTCTAATTCAGCTAACTTGTACTTTTCGAATATGTTATCTCCATTTACTGTAACTTCAGCAATGAATTTAATTACATAGTGTCCGTTAAATTCAACGATTTTATCGAATTTTTTTACCTCATATTCATATTCTAAACCATCAATTGCACCTATGGTTTTATCAGTAATGAAACCAATCTTAGTAATATCAAGTATATTTGAAGCTCTAGGGTTTTTTATAGCTTTTTTAATTTCACCTATTAAAAATTTGGTTTTCTTATCATATTCATCTTGGTAAGAAGATACGTAAAATTCCAATAATTTTTCAGTTTCGTTGATATTTCTAACTAACAATTTTTTGGCATAATATTCAATTTCAAATTTCGGTCTAATATCCCTGTCCACATATAGAGCCTTTTTTGATTGCATTGTGGACACCATATCATCAAAAGAAATCTCAGCCAACGTATTACCACTCCAAACATCCGCACCAACTAAATCAAACATTATTTTACCATCAATAGGTGTATTATCACCTTTTGGGTTAAGTTTTAATTTATCGTTGCTGAAGGCTTCATAAGCTGATTTGGTGATGTCTTCATTCATGACAACTAGCTCAACTGGATACGGGTCGAAGTTATCACGGGTTACTTTATCTAATTTATATTTCTCAATATTATAGGTTTCAACTATTGGTAATCCATCAGCATCATAACCAACTATTTTAGCTGTTTTATTTTTAGATTCACTTAAAACTTTATACAACCGCCATCTCAACTCTTTAACTTGTTGATTCGTTATCTGATTTTTTAACCCATGTAATAATGTACCTTGGTCCTTTTCTATTATTAATCCAACACCTGACAAGTCGGAAGTTTTTGATTGAGATAATATCTTTTTATCAAAAACTGATAAACCAATCAAAAGCCCCATAATTTTATTTTTTATCCACGTCATATTTGTATTGCCATTTAAATCCACCCGTTTTATTTCTTTTACCTAAACAAACCGCACTTATTTTACCTCTAATTATATTTAATTCTTTTTCAGCTTCCCCAGCGTGTGACCATAATTTAATTATTTCACCATCTAACCCAATTTGGTAGACGTGTTTTCTTTTATTAGAAACTTCACCCTTTTTACTTTCACTTATTTTAGCCCTAACTACTTCACTAACTATTCTACCTGTTAATTTTTTTGATAGTTTTATTTTAGTTTCTTCTGATGTAACTCTCCCCATATTAGCTTTACTAATTTTTAATTTAGTTTCTTTGGACAATTTACTACCAGTTCTTAATTTTTTCATTCTAATAGAAATCTCTTTTGAATATCTTTTAGCTAAATTCGACATTTTTTTCTTGGTTTCATCACTATGCTTATGCCCTATATTACCATGACCACCCTCATTACAATTTAAACCAAACTTAAAACAATCATAATGTTTAATCCAATACTTTTCACGATTATTTAAATATTCTTTATTTACCCCACATAAACATTCTTCGATTATTTCATAAGTATCAACAGGGTTCCATTTATGTTTTTCGCAACTAGCCCATAATTTTATTTGCGATTTAAAACCCCCCTTTTTATAATTATATTTTCTTTTTTTATTATTTATTGTTTGACCTATATAAATTTTACCGTTTGGGCTAGTTAATTTATAAATATAACCCTTTACATTTCTTAAATCTTTTTTCATAAACACTATTTATTAATAAATATATAATTTTTAATAAAAGTGAAAATTATTCTTTAACAGGCATCGTTATCTCACCTCGTAATAGAGCATCAGCTAACATGCCTTGTTGATATGTTTGTTCCATGGAACCAATATCACCCAAAGCGTCAGACTTTTGAGTTAGCATGCTCTTTTCAACCCTAGATAATGATAGGGATAGTAATGCGAATTTTCGTTTTAAGTAGTTAAGTATTTATGTTCTTATATCTGGGTAATTATTATTAAACCAATCAATACTTTCTTTCAACCCATCACGTAATGAAGTGAATTCAAAATCTGGTAAGTATTTTTTAATTTTACTATTATCACTTGGTTTTCTATATTGTCCATCAGGTTTACTTGTATCCCAAATAACTTCACCATCAAATTCCATCAATTCAACTATCATATTAACAACTTCTCTTATTGAATGTTCAGTAGATGTGGTTAAAATAATGGGTTCATCTTCATCATAGTTATATAAAACCCATTCAGCTAATTTTGCAACGTCTTTAACATATATAAATTCTCTTAAAGGTATTCCACTACCCCAAATAGTAAACGGAGTGTTGTCACGCTTAGCTATATAACATTTATGTATCAATGAAGGTATAACATGGCCATCTTCGATGTTAAAATCATCATTTGGGCCATAAATATTAGTCGGCACTACACACTTATAATTTAACCCATGTTGCTCCCTATAAGCTCTTATTTGGACTTCAGCCATACGTTTAGCATAACCATAACCATAATTAGATTCATGTGGAGGACCTAAATGTATTTTATCTTCAGTTAGGGGGTATTCAATTTTAGCTGGGAATATACATGTAGATAAAAAACAAACTAAATTTTTTACACCATGTTTTCTAGCCGCCTCAATAACGTTGGTGTTAATCATTAAATTTTCATAAAAATAATCGCCCATATGTTTCATATTACCACCTAACCCACCAACTTTACCAGCACAGTGTATTACATTATTTACTGGGTTAGTTTTAAAATATTCATCAACTGAATTTTTATCCATTAAGTCACATTCTGCTCTAGTTAACTTAATAGAATTGTTGGTAAATTGCGACCCAACTAATCCGTTTGCCCCAGTGATTAATTTACTATTTAAAAAAGTAGATAATTTTTGGTGATGTTGGTCAATAACGTGTTCCATATTATCTGGGTATCTTCGCATTTGAATTAATTCAGCCTTTACGCTTTGGTGCGTTTCATCATTATTATTTCCAGTTACATCAAATCTATCATGAGATATGACAATTAATGGTTCTTTTATTGTTAAACCTAAGCGTTTCCCCAATATATCTATCCATGAGTCACAAGCAGCAACTTGTGACCATGAGCCAGTCACTTCAAACCATTTTTTTGGGATTATTGGAAATAACACACCTTGTTTTTCCCAAAATTCAATCATTGTGTCAACTTTTGGTGAAATAACACAAAATTTATTTTTATATTTTAATATTTCTAAATCCCAATGCACACTATTCATAATAGCATCATCATTCCATAATAATAAAAATTCTCCTGATGATTTAGTACTTAAATCATTATAATAATTATGTAACCCACGATAAAATTGCCTTTCATAAAAAAAGAGTTTAACATTTGGTTTATCCATTGCATACTCTTTTATTTCATTTATAGAGTGAATATCATCATTATCTAAAGCAACTAAAACCTCAAAATTATTAACATCACTACAACTTTCAAAAAGAGAATTAATTGATTTTTTAAATAGTTTACCTCTATTTCTTGTTGGTATTAAAACACTTACTTTATTCATTTTTATAATTTATTAATTTAAATTTAGGGCATGGTACTATAAAAGTCCCGCCATTTTTTAAATATTCATCTTCCCTAATGGTAAATTCATTAATAAAATGCCATGGTAATACTAATAAATAATCAGGTTTAGTTTCTCTCATTTCTTTTTCAGAAAAAATAGGAATATTTGTGCCAACGGTTTTCAACCCCCATTTTTGATGGTTTTTTTCAGCAATACCATCAATTAAAGAGTTATCTAGCTCAAAATATTGTAACAGGGTGTTTCCCTTGGTTGATGCACCATAACCCCAAATAGACTTACCATTACTTTTTTCTGTTTTGATAAAACTAACCAGTTTATTTTTTAAACTTTCAATTTCATTAAAAAAATTAACCCACGTTTCTTTTTTATCTAAATTTAATGTTTTTTCATAATTTAATAATGAATTTACTCTAAATTTAGCAACATCTCTATATGGTTGTGTACCAAATTTACTTTTATCGGCTTCATTTTTCATTGCATAGACTCTAAATGACCCACCATTAACATCATTTAATTGAGCATCCATAATATCCAACCCACATTCTTTAAATAATTTTTCAATATTGAATAATGAATAATAAAATATATGCTCATGGCATATATTATCAAACGCTAATTGTTTCAACATTAAAGGTGTATAGGATAATTGTATAACCCAAATACCATCATCATCTAAAATTTCTTTTAAATCATTAATAAAATTTTTAGGAGTTTCCAAATCATAAAACATTGCTATTGTTGTAACAACTTTAGCTTTAAGATTTCCAAATCTACTTTTTTTAAAACCTTCAGCTGAAAAATAATCTTGTATTATTAAATCTGAATGTTCTTCAGCTTCAATTTTAAAGGAATCATCGCATGGGTCAATACCCACTCTTATTAAATTTTTTGGTACAAAACTTAATAATGTACCATCATTAGACGCAATATCTAACCAAATATCATTATCAGATAATTTTGTTATTTTTAAAATAGAATTAACTATACTATTTAATTCATTTTTCATTGTATTATTAATCCCAGAACGATACCAATATTTACCATACATTTCATTAATTTTTGGTGGGTTGGCAATCTTTACAGCTGAACTTTCCTCATCAAACACCAAAGCTAATTCGTGTTTACCCCCTCTAGGTGTTTCACCTTCATTAATGAAGTCTGAAATATATAAGTCGCCTAATGTTAACATTTTTTCCATATTTTATTTATAATAATTCATCCAATATTCTATCATTTCATCAATCATAGTTTCAAAGGTATATTTAGGATTCCATCCTAAGTTATTTTTAATTTTAGAAGAATCACCTTTTAAATCTCTTAATTCTTCTGGCCTTAAGAATTTAATGTCTTGTTTCACATAATCTTTGTAATCCAAACCTAATTTGTTAAATGTATATTCACATAGGTCTCTAACTGAATGTGATATACCTGTTGAACAGACATAATCTTCTGGTGTTTCTGATTGTAACATTAACCACATAGCTTCAACATAATCTTTTGCATGACCCCAATCTCTGGTAGCTTCTAAATTACCTAAATTTAATTCACTTTGTAATCCACCTTTTATCCTTACGGCAGCTTTAACAACTTTGTTAGTTACAAAATTAGTCCCCCTTCTAGGTGATTCATGATTGAATAAAATTCCATTCCATATTTTCATACCATAAGAATTTCTATAATTCCTACAGATATTGTAACCATACACCTTAGCGCACCCATAAGGGCTTACTGGTGACATTGGTGTTGTTTCTCTCTGATAACCATCTTCATCTATATTATTACCAAACATTTCAGAAGAACTTGCTTGGTATATTTTAGAATCTGGTGATACCATTCTAACAGCTTCCAATAAATTTAAAATTCCTAAACCTACAACACTTGTGGTATAGATTGGTTGGTCAAAACTAACTCTAACATGTGATTGAGCGGCCAAGTTATATATTTCATCTGGTTTACATAAAAGCAACACTCTAACCAAAGATGCCATATCGGTCATGTCAGCATATTCCAATTTAATTAATTTATTTACCCTTAATTTTTCAATTCTAGTTGATTGGGTTTCAGCCACAGAATTTCTTTTAACAATTCCCCAAACTTCATAACCCTTCTCTATTAAAAACTCAGCTAAATATGAACCATCTTGCCCATTTATGCCCGTGATTAATACGATTTTTTTACGTTCATTCAAGATAGGTTGTATATCATCTTCAGTATAATAATCATGTTCACTAATTATATCTTTTTTCATTATATCAATTTTTTATTTTATAATTTGGGTTGAAAATATAACATTCTAACCTCTCTATCATCCAAGGGCCTGTAATATCATTTGTTAATAAATCAATGATTTTTTTGTAAAACTCACGAGGTCTTAGTTTAATTTGCTCTTTTGTTATAGCAAAATGTCCACCTGGCATAAATTCATACCTATTCGGTGGTCTACCTTCAAATAAAATTTCCCAATATGAATCAACATTAATATTTGGATTATTATCATGCGGGTATCCGTTACTATGACATATTAAGACGCTTCCATTACCAAATTGTATGGATTGATGTAACGGCCAAGCACTACCAAAAGTGTTATTATGAAATCCATAATAACCACCAAAATTTAATGACACTGTATTTTTAATATCATTAACGTCACCATTTAATACATTTAATAGATTACCCCAATGGTCAAATGGGAAATCCTGAACAAAAAAAGTATAATCACTTAATTTATCGTAATTAGTGTAGATATGGTAAAAAAATGAATGGACGCATCGCCCCATATTAGGTTCAATTAATGTTTCCACTCTATTAGAAGTTTTATCACCTTTTCGATAGATACTAACTAATATATTATCATTAACTTCATCAACCCAACCTAAATCTTTATCATATGCTGCAATTACTAATTCTTTCATTTAAACAAATGTTTATATTTTTCTTTATTATTTAAAATATATTCGGGTAAACTATTCTCATCAATCACTGACCCCGCTTCTCTACCCTTCATATAACCAATAGTATATATTGGGTGTTTAAAGCTATTAATTTTATTAATTATACCACCTAATGCATTAAAATGCCAACCACCATCTTCAATATAAATTGATTCAGTTTTTCTGATTGTTCTTAAATGATTTAAACAACTTTCTTTTACGTTTTTATAAGTGGTAACTATCGGCCCAGTAAATGGGTTTGAAGCTACAGTCCACTTTTCTGATGTTTTCACATTTAGATAATTAATATAACAGTTAGTAATCATCGGTTTATACACCTTATATTTAGTATTATATTTTTCAGCTAAATGTGGGTTATTAGGGATATCTTCAACGTTTATAGTTAAATTATAATTCCATATTTCATCTACATCTGAAATATAACAAATATCTTCGTCATGTAAAGATGTTAGAGCATTTTTAATTAATTCTTTTTGGTAGAATTCTTTTAACCAACATAAAATATCACGACTAACATTATCACTATTACATGCTAAATTAAATGCATGTTGGTCACAATCTTTATCATTAAAATCTTTTGGTGTGTCAGTAATGACATAATGAATTATTTTATGAGCAAACTCCTTAAACCTTTCTTTATTAAGTTCGTAATAAAGTGGTTTCGGAACACCACTAAAAGTTTCAGTAGCTTCTACGATAACGAAATAATCGACATAATCATTTAAAATATTTAATCTTATTTCAAGCATATCTAATTCATCGTTAAAAGTGAAGATATCGTATTTTAAGGCCATAAGTGTTTATTTTTTATTTTATATTCTTCAAATTCACTTATACACTCGTCATAAGTAAATAATTTATTTTCTCTATCAATATAGTTATGGTTTCTAAAAATATTATACCCACAACTCCAATATCCATCTGAGATGTTGTGACGACCCCAATATTTAGGTGCTAAAAGATATTTTATAGTATCACTAGTTAATGTAGCAAAATATGGGAAACTAGAATTAGAAACTATCAAATAATGCGCATTTTTAACAATTGAATAGTCTGTACCAATATCAAAATGACGTACTTTAAAGTTAGGGAAAAATTGAGATGCTCTCACGACATCATCCGTAATTACTATAAACTCAAAATTTGGGTTTATCTTTAACATCCTATTAACAGCGTCATTCCAATAATTTTTATTTAAATAAAATTGTGGATGGTTGGCCCACTCACCACCTCTAAAATTAATTACACAAATATTTTCATTAGAATAATCAAAACAATCTTTTTCAGGTTTAACTCTTAACCATTCTTTTATTTCTTCTTTTCTATGGATTATTCTATTTTCTGATTGAAAATATCCATCTAATTTAGTATTATCTGTTATTTCTTCTAATAATGGGTCATCAATTCTAATTTCACTCCCATTAGGGTGTGTGATAGCTCTTTCTCTAAAATAATTTGTTATACCATTTGGTAATGTTGTTGGTGGCGCACCTTCAGCTGGGCTACTACCACCAATTACTTCCAGACCAAAATCTAAATCCATAAAATCTAAACATTTAAATTTATGTGGATTCATTATTCCAAAATCATAACCTTTGTCTAATGCAACTACTCTAGTTGTTACATAACAAGCTAATTGATTACCCAAACCTTGGCCATTATATATTTCTGTTACTATCATATCTAGCGTTTACTATTTGATGTTCTTTATTTTTAACTTCCATAGGTGTTGTACTAGATAATCCTGTCCCATGAGTTCTATTAACGTAGGTTGGTTTATCTATAATGTATGGTCCCCCATGTTTATCAAACATTTTTTTATAATGGTCAACATCAACCAACCAATTTAAAGTTTCATCAAAAGGTATTATATCTTCGTTTCTTAATGTCATTCCAGATGGGCATCCCATAGTATTATTACCTGTCCATATTAAATCATTCCATCTTGGTACAAAATACCTATAAAAATCAGTACCAGTATTGCTATGATAAAATGTTGTCATAGCCCATTTAATATCAGGTTGTGATTCTAACTCATCGGCTTGTATTTGTAATGAATTTTCATCATATAAAAAATCATCTTGAAATAATATTTTTATCCATTTACCCGTACAACTACGCATAGCTACATTAAGGTTGGGTGAGATAAACCCACGACCTTGTTCATTCGAAACATAAACAATATTTAAATCGTATTTACTATACATTGATAGTACGTCAACTATGGTATTATCAGTGCTATGGTCAGAAATAACCACTTCGAAATTTTTAAATGTTTGCTTTTTTAATATATCTAAATTAAAGATAAGAAATTCAGCACCTTTCCCAGCATATCCAAAGGCTGGTATTGCTATTGAGAAAAATGGTTTCATAATAAATCTTTTTTAAGCTTATCTACGTTCATTGTTGTGTTTGTTGGTACATTATTGGGTGCCCAAGCCGTACCGACATCTTTAGTCTCTTTAGCCAACTCAAACATAGTTTTAGTTTCAGTCCCAACATTATAAACACCATTTAAATCCTTATTAACCATTTTAATTATAAGGTCAGCTATGACATCAACATAATCAAAATTACCTGTTTGGTTTGTCCATGCGTTATCATATGGGAACGGCCTTGGTTTATGTGTACACCTACAAATCAAATAATCGTTTGACTCTAATTGTACTAAACCATCGGCTAATAATTTTGTATAGCCATACCAAGTATTACAATGAACAGGTACGTTATTTTCAGACGCATTTTCTACTGAGTCAGCATATAAATAATCAGTTGATATATGAACCAACTTAATTCTAAAAGCATTACAATATTTTATTAATCTATTAACAAAAACGTAATTAGTATTCCAATGAGATTCTCTATCTTCAGAATACGTGTCAGTATTTGCTATGCAATTAATAATAACATTTGGTTCGTAATCTAATTTAAATAATTCTCTTATATTATTAATATCAAACCCATCTTTTTTTCTGGAAAAATATTCCCACCCAGTTTGTTTAACAATTTCTGAACCTAATAATCCATCCCCTAAAATTAATACTTTTAATTCACCCATTTTTCTTTAAAAATTTTATCTATATAATCAAAGACTTCACTAGTATAATGCGGTGCTGCACCTAAAAAGAATACTTTATCCAATACAGTGTTGGCTTTTGGGTAAGAGTTTAAGTTACCTAAATGTTTATAACCATCATGCATAAGAATATTACCAGCAAAATAATTTCTTGTTTGGATTTTATTCTCTTCTAAAAACGCAACCAATTTATCTTTCAATGTTTTTGTTTCACAAATGAAAGGAGTTCCAAACCAACAAGCGTCAGCTTTAGATAACATCTTAACTCCACTTAAACCTTCAACATAATTTAATAATATATTTTCAATATTATATTTACTAGCCTTTCTGTTAGAGTCAATTTCATCAAATTTTCTAAGTTGAACCAATCCAATTGAACCTTGAAGGTCCATAGGTTTAAGGTTATAACCCATATTTGCGAATACATATTTATGGTCAATAATACCATCATAAGAATCTAACCATTGGTCAAATCTATTTCCACATGTACCACAAGGTAATAAGTTGGCCGAACCAACGCAATAGCAATTGTGTGAAACGATACCATTCGCATGATAACTTTCGTCTTTTTCAACTTCGAAATTAAAAACTTCTAAATCTTTAACATCATTTACTTCAATTGATGTGATTTCATGAATCGCATATTTTTTATCCTCAGTGAAATATTCACTAACGTAGTGATTTTTCTTTTTACTCCAACCTTCATTTATTAAATCACTAAATATTTCAGCATTTTTACCATAAGAAACTAAATTATATAAATCACGTTTCGCTTCTATTAATTTACCATTAACAATACTAGGGGTATGTTTATCTGGGGTTCTAACTAATAAATTTGGTGAAATATTAAATCTACTTAAAATTAATCTAAATTGGTTTGCTAAATTTATATTAGTGGTTGCTAATGACACAGATTGGAAATCATTTGAACCGTCACCTCTCCAATAACCTTTAACCAATTCTATTAATAAATTTTTATCATAATGTATAAATTCATATGGTAACATTTTATTATATGATGAAGTTTTTAACGTTTTATTAAAAAATTCGTAACCTTTTCTAGTCTTAAAAGTTATTGACACTCCATTTCCTTTAGGTTTTCTAGTAATCATAGACACCCCGAAATATTTTTTCATTAAATATTTTACATCATCAATATAATTAATCTCTTTCACGTTAAAAGAGAAATCAACCCTATAATATAAATATTTATTTTTAACATTTTGTTTATTTTTACCATTAGACCCCTTATTCCCTTTACCTAAAGAACCTTCCGCTAACCAATAACCAATTAACCTAAATAAATCACCTTCAATGTTTAACTTAAAATTTTTAGTTTTAAGCAATGTTTTGTATGAATATTCCAAATTTTTAGGGGTAGCTTTATTGTCTGGTACTTTTTGAACTAGGAAATCACCTTTAATTATATCTTTAGGTTGTGTCCACTCAATTTTATTACCCCTCATTACGTATAATGGGTGATTTTCAGTGACTTTTATATCTTCATTTCTCATTGATTTAATTGTGAAAAGATTTCCATTATAATTTTTTTTAATTAAATCATAAACTTTCTCATAATTACCATTATGCGTATAAACTTTATCACCAATAACTATATTCTCAATATTTTTAACACCGTTAGTTGTATATATTGACGTTCCAGCTGGGTGACAATCCCTTCCCCACCAAGTAAAACTAGTGAATAACTTGCTTAATTGATGTATGTTGGTACAAACCATTCCACCTTCACCCGTTGAAATATGGTGAGCTGGATAAAATGATGATGACCAAGCAACATAATAATCACTGATATCATTACCATCCCATTTACTACCGATACTATCACAACTATCACCAATTAATTGCAAGCTATATTTATTACATAATCTAGTTAAGTAATCCATATCGGGTGGGTTACCTAAAACTGGTGAAACAAATATAGCTTTTGTTCTATGAGTTATTTTATTTTCTATTTTGGTAATATCAAAATTCAACGTATCAAACTCAATGTCAACGAATACTGGTTTTAAACCATTCTGTACAACTGTTGATATGGTAGTAGGGAAGCCTACAGGGGACACAATAACTTCATCACCATCTTCCCATCCAAAATACTTTTTAAGACCCGCAATCAGCACTAAATTAGCTGAACTACCAGAATTTACCATTTGGGCATACTTCGCACCAAATTTTTTGGCAAACATACGTTCAAATTTTCTAACATTTTCTCCAGCAACTACCCATTTACCTGTAACTAAAGTATTGACCGCTTCTATTATTTCAGTTTCATCCCAATAAGGGCCTGAATATAAAACTTGGGATTCCCCAGCCACAAAGTTTTTATTATAAAGATACTTAGGGTTATTTTCCTTAACGTATTCTTTTAAATCATTTAATATTTTTTCTAATTTATTATCCATATTTTATATTTTAATCCAATTTTCTGGTATTATATCTTGAGTGTCTTTTGGACCTCTTGGGCCAAACCATTGTTTAGGTGCAATCACCTTAGATTCAGCTAATTCATTTTTTCTCAAATAAGCACCCCACCAACTAAAACTACTGTTGGCTATTATTTGACTTCCACAATATGATATCAATAGTAAATCTTCTATCTCTTCAGTAAGAGTTGAATATGTGATGTTATCACCTTTAAAAGTTTCTTTACACCAATCGATATCATCTGAAACAAATATAAAATATTTATTTTCAAATATATCCATAGCCTCTTTATAATAATTGGTAGTGGTTAAGTTTGTGTGAAAATCACTATTCTTTAAGTAATCACCCCTACGCACATGTACCGCCACTAAATCACTATAATTTAGTTTTTTATCTACAATAAAATTATATAAAAATGTTACAGCTGTATGTTTAAATCTAATAAATTTTGGATTATAAGGGTTAAATAATTTAATTAAACCATCTTTATAATTTTTAAAATATTTATCACTTTGGAAATACCCATCTAAAACAATATTGTCGTTTTTAGGGATTTCATTAAATGAAAAAGAAGGCTCCCTATACTCCATATTAAACCGAGTATTATCTAACCTATTTATATCTTTAAAAAAACTATCTTTATATTTACTTGATGCATTCCCTTGATTTGGCGTATAGCAAGCGTCAAAATTAAATCCATACTCAAATCCATGCCGTTTAGCATAAGCATATACGGTTGCTATTTGAAACATTTGGTTACCTATTCCCCCACACAATTTTGTTGTTACCATTTACTTAATCTATGATATTTTGGTAATTGTCTTATTTTTGTTGCATGTTCAGTCACCATTTTCATATCTAATTTATGCTCATTAATCGGATTTGTTTCATTATAAACATAATTAATATCAGTCATAAAATGATAATGTTCGGGGCCAGCCATTTCTAACATTGGAAACATGAAACATACATCACCACTCCATTGCCAGTAATCACCGTTTTCATCTCTTAAATCTTGTTCTCTAATTGCTCTCCATAACCCAGCTCTCCATGTTCTAATGTGTGAAGCTGTAAATCGGCCAGTTCTAAGATTGTCAAAATCTTTTTGTCTTTCAGCAAAACCACGAGCACCGCTAGAATACATAAAACTTCCATTGGCAATCCAAATATCTTGGTTTTTATAAACTTCATTTATTCTCTCAAAAACCTTTGTATCTGGTAACCAATCATCACCATCGACTTCAATGCAAACATCGTTATCATCAATATTAAGGTTATGTCTTATTGACGTATCAAAGTTACCCGTTTGATATAGTTTCTTTTCATAGTCATCAAATAAAATAAATCTATCATCATCTTTGATAAAATCTTTGATTAATTGAACTGAATTATCAGTTGACATATCATGTGTGATATAACAAGTAAAATCTTTATAAGTTTGACTTTGGATTGTTGCCAAAGACCTTTCTATATAATCTTTCGCATTATAAAATCCACATAATACTATCATTGTAAATATTTTTTTAAAACTCTTTTAATATAACCTTTTCGCATACTTTCTAGTTTATCCATACACTCATTAACAATATCACTATTTTCAAAACTCCAATCATCGTATTTCTCATTTTTAACTAAATTAATGATGGGTTTAATTTTTAAAACACTACCAATTATTTTACAAATTTCCAAAACTTTAATCTTCTCAAAACCAGAAATATAAATCGTTTTATTGGTTACTTTATTTTTAGTATAATAAACAATTGATGTAACATCATCCACATCAATAATCGACCTACTAATATTTTTATAGATTGAGATTTGTTCACCTTCGATTATAGAAGTTTTTAAAAAATTAACTAGGTTATCTTGGTTACCTTTTTCACCTATTACTTGGGGCAATTTAACTATCAAATAACTATTTGAATTACTTTTGATTAAATCTTCCATTTCTTGTTTATGGTTGTAATAAGGGTTATTGGTTATACCCGCTAATATAGTGGTAAAGTAAATAAACTTTAAATCGTTATTTTTAGTTAATGTTTTTAGAATTAAATCAGCTTCACGTTTAAATTCTAAATCGGATATTTCTTTTGAGGAAGACACACCCGATGCAAAAACAACGCAATCATCGAACAAGTCGATGGATTCTCTAAAACTTGAGGCTATTAGCCCGTTACCTATAATCATTAATCTATTATTTTTATTCTTCTATTTAGATAATATCTATAATCATCTATATTTTGTTCATCACTAAAAAGATAATAAGTCCCACAATCATATTTTAAGTTGAAATCACTCAACCTTTTACCTTTTGGTGTACACTTTTTTAGGTGGTTTTTTAACCCAACATATTTGTAATGCAATAATTTTAAATCTTCACCATCGTAAGTTTTAACTTCACCAATTGGTCTAGCAACGTGTGCACCTAAACTATAATTGATTTCTTGTATCTTATTACAATCAAACATCATTGGTTTATTCATTACATCAACAGGAAAACCAGATTTAACCAATTCAAATATATCATCTTCAGGTTTTAATTCTAATTCCTCATCAGCAATCATATGAACACCATGTGGTTTGAAAAATGTGTACCCTTCTTCGAAAGATTTAATTAAAAACTCTTCCATATTTTCATGATATAAAAACTCGTCAATATCACCAATTATTACATAATCAGCCTCACCAACACTTTGTTTCCAAACCGTATTTTTTATTTGAGCATGTTTTAAATCATCAAATTTTTCATTTGAATTATATGGAATCACTTCCGTATTTTCAAATGAGTTTATAATTTCAACACTACTATCGGTTGACATATTATCTATGATGGTAATCTTCTCACAAAACTTTGAATAATATTTCAAAACATGTGGTAAGATATATTCTTCATTATAACATAAAAAATACGCATGCATTATTGGTTTTTTCATAATTCTAATAATTTAACCCATTTTTGTATTATTTCTTCATTGGTTAAGCTCTCACCATCATGTACCGTTGCATCGTTGCCAAAAAATTTAGTTCCAGTGGTTTCGCACTCATCTTTAACCAAAGACGCCACTTCACTTTTTGATGACATAAATACAGCACCTACCATATCGTACATCCCTTGTTTATCACCAATAAAACCATATTCAATTACATCCTCACTTACCAATGGTTTTACGTAGTTATTATAATATGGACTATCATTTACAGTACCAAATAAAATTACTTTTTCATAACCCTCACTTAAAGCTCTTTGTATTGAAGTGTGGGTTTGTTTATTCTCATCAATTGAACCTATTATCCCAGCAACCTTTTCAACTTCAGGTGATTTTTCTTTTTTCGCTAAAACTTCTTTTAGGTTAGGGATAATTTCATATTTACCATAATATCCACTATGATACATTTGTTGTTTCTTATTTAAAAATACGGCAGTATCCCAATATTTTTTCACTTTAGCAACTTCAAATATATTCTTTTCATGACAACATAAAATTGTTTTTTTTACATCTAATTTATTAGGTAATTGTAAAAAATGTGCAATAACAACATCATCTTTAGATGGTCTGAATTTATTTAGTTTATCAGCTTTACACTTATCTAAATGCCAATCGTGTGGCCCATAGAATGTTGTTTCATAACCAGCTTCATTTAAAGCGTTTGTTAATCTAACAAATGCAAATGTAGAACCACCTTTTTCACTCCAACCTGATATTATTTTTATCACGCTAATATTTTTTTATATTTTCCCACGTAATCTTCTAATTTAATTTCAGGGTCTATCTTAGTATAGGTTATTTCTGGAAAAAATTTAGGTAAAACTGCTTCAATTGGTTCAGATGGCCCCACAGTATGAACAATATCATAATTTAAAGGTTTAAATTTATATAATTTACCTTCTTCTGATTTTACATTTCCGTTAGGTGTCTTCATTTCGAATTTACCATCACCTTTAATAAAACCTCTAGGAGTGTCTAAAGGGAAAAAATCAATTTTATCCGCTTTATATAATTTAAATGCTTCTGCATCAAATTGTGAGGTTACAGTAACAAAATGACCATCATCTTGTAATAGTTTGGCTAAATCAAATGCAAGCTCCATTGTTATTGAAGCTAATAAGATTCTGAATTTATGGTCATCTTTAAACTCTCTACTAATCTTTATTGGTAAATCCTCTTTATATTTCTCAGCAAAAAGACCTCTATTAACTTCCCATTGGTCATTGGTTTCACCAATTGACATATGGTTGATTGAAATATTTGTGTGAACTCCAATCTTAACCCCATCTAAATAATTCCTAAAACAAAAATCAATATCATAAAAATGAAAACCTTCAACAGATTCATCAAAATTATGTTTAAGCCTAGATTTCATTACTGAAAAAAATACACCATCAACAACAACCGCTTCTTCAATATGATTATTTTGGTCTTCGCTATAACTTGATAATGTTTTTTTACCCTGATGAGTGTGCCAAACACGCCCATACATAGTTTTCCTATCTTCCCACCATCTACCAGTATCAGCTAAGTATTTTGTACCAGCAACACCTAAAATACCATAATCAGAATTATCATAATGCTTTAATAATTTTTTAGCAAATTGCTTGGTTTGAATTTCTATATCGTGGTGTAAGAAAACCACAACATCAAATTTAGAATCGTTTAAACCTTTATTATATATTTCAGTTAATGAAAATTCACCTTCATTTTTATAAGCTAAAAATTCTACTTTAGGGTGCCCCGCCATTTTTTTTATACCCTTACCATAATCCGTCAAATCATGCGGTGAAGAACAAACAATACTTATCATAATTTATATTTATTTATTAATCGTTATCTTTCACAAAAATTCCATCAACCATTTTACCAGTTCTTTTTGAAATTACATTATAAGCTGACTCTAAACAATCTTCTATTGTTAAACCTTGTATTTCAGTTTGAATTATTAGTGTTACTAATATATCACCTATTGCATCTTTAATCTCATGTTCAGTGTTTTTTAAATTACCTTTAGGACAAGTAAATTCAAGATTACCCCTTTCTTGAGCATTTAATGCCATGGTTAATTCACCAACTTCTTCTAGAGTTTTTGTGTGTTGGCTAATTGGTGTGGCTTTATCAAAAATAGTTTTATCTTTAGCCCAATCAATCACTTTTATATTTAATTCTTTAAAATTCATTTTTTTGTTTTAGTATATTAAGAGGTAATAACTTCTCTGTTTTTTTTTTATTATTTGACCACACTATTAATTCATCTAAAGTCACTCTACCATTATAATACGCCCATAATGTTGCGTTACCAAATTGTTTATGTAACCATCTATGGTCAGATGGTGTTATTAATACTAAATTATTTGGGTCGTTATTATTAATATTACAATCTCTATGGTGGGTAATATACCCTTCTGGTAATTTATTAATATTTAACGTTTCAAATACAATTTTATGGTGTAACTTTATTCTACCAAATTTAGGTAAATAATCTAATTTATAACCACCGTCAGTTGTTACGTTTTCCCTAAAATTTGGGTTATTCTCACCTAAATATTCTTTTTTTCTAAAATTAGCAACACATTTAGTTGAACAGAAATAACCTTGACTTCTTTTATATCTTTTCTTAGAAGACTCTTTTAAATGAAACCCTACACCACATTGAGTACAGGTCGTATTAGGTTTACTTTTCCTAAAATTTGCTGAACACTCAATACTACAAGTATGAGCGTTTTTAATTTGCTTCCCATATCTTTTAAATAGTTTACCACATATTTTACATTCTATTTCCATAATTTTTTACCTTTAATATGAATATAAATATAACGAAAATGGTTTTATTGAAAATATGGGTTAAATCTATTACACCGACTTACTTAGCTAAAAATTTTTCTTCTATTATGGCTAATTTAATGGCGATTTTTAAAACGTCACCTAACGTAGAATTGTACCATTCTGATTGTACATCATCAACTTTATCATAATTAACGATAGCCGCAAATTCTTCATCAGTTAATTTAATACCACAACTCAAAGCATAATAAGCTGAACGCTCACCAACTTTCATTGAGACTAAATCATTATTGAAATCGTAGAACTTACCTCTTTTTTCTCTTTGCCATGCGTCTTTTTCTGGAATGTATAATTTTACTTTACCAATTCCATGTAATAAAACCACTTTAAATAATGAATCTTCTTTTATTTTTAGCCCATCGGTTAAATTATTTTCATTTATTTTATATGCATGTTTCATAACTCTAAGTGTGTGGTCAATTAAACCACCCTCAAATGCATTGTTTAAATGCTCAAAGCTAGATTCTGGTGCTTTTATTAAATCTTCACCTAAAAGATTTTCCAATTCTTCTGTCATAGCACCATGTTTTCTCGCTGCTTCCAAATACCTTTTGGTATTCTTTACGATTTTTTCTTTTGTTAGTTCCATTTTATACCTCTGTTTTTATTTTTTTATTTCTAAGTCGTTCTTGAAGTTTTTGAAATGCTTCATCCAATTCTTTTATATCTGTCTTATGTTTTTTATAAGCCTCTATTTTATCCGATTCATCATTTTTTAGAAATTTTTTCATCCTAGCACTAATCCAAAGTGGTCTACGGTAGTTATATCGATTACCATATAAATCTAAGGCTCCCTTCAATTCTTCATTATACTTCTCCGCTTCTTTTATTGTTTTAATATCTGTGATGGAAGACTTATTTTTCTGGTACATTAAGTACTGAAGTCTTTTTTTATTTTCTTCTAAGAATGAATACAACGCTTCTTCTCTTGTTAGTTCCATAGGTCTAACAAAATCTTTATTTACCAACGAATATAATATCCTAATTATATAAATTGATATCTTTGATAATACACTTTTAATTGTTTTTATATTCATTTTTACTTAAAATATTCATAACGCAATTATACTACTTTTCAGTGCCAAAAACAAGTTTTTTGTAATATTTAGCACGATTTTCTGTAACTTTATCCATTGAGTAGGTTTCAGCCACAGTATTATATAAATTATCCCCAAGTATTTTTATCATCTCAGGGTTTTGTATCAATTTTTTAAGGTATTGATACCATTGTTTATGATTCCTATGAGAATCAACCAATAAACCATTTTTAGTTAAATCAATTTCACCACCTTTTTGAAATGCATTTTGAATATCAATTGTATAAGGACCATAATTTTGAGCGATTAACGCCTTTTTATGGAAACCGCTTTCAATTACCTTTAATTGACTTTTAACTTTATTGAAGGTATGTTCAGTCAACGGTGCTAATGAAATATCAAATAAATTATAATTGGTCGCATAATTGGTGATTGGTTTTGTCCAAACTCTTCTGTACGGCTCTTGCATAATGCTAGGGAATTCTTCAGTCACATATCTCAATAAATGCTCTTTATATTCTTTTGAAATTGTCGTATAATCATTGGTGAATATTTTTTCATATTCACACCAAACTGTTTCGTGTGGTAATATATCTCTTTGAGTTTGTTCACCTGTATCTTTGTTAATTGAATTAACCTTACCTCTAGTATCAAACCCACATAACACAAATTGTATTTTATCTAATAACCCGTCACCTTTTAATTTAGAAACTAATTGATTTAATAATTTTAAATCTGCTAAATGACTATTCCCAATCCAAAATGCTTTACCATTTCGTCTAATATATATTATATGATTTTGAACTTCAACGCAATAAACATTTCCTTTATAATATTTTTTATATTGGTCATCTGTTTTAATTAAAGGGGTATTTTTATTATGTTTACTAACACTAGGGTGTTTTGTAAAATTAACAACTAATGAATCAAATTGGTTAGTGATTTTACGGCCTTTAATCATAGACGTTCTTTTACCTCGATTAGTAATGGTGGCTGAAATACCTAATTTTAATGCCATTTCTTGTAAATCATTGGCTAACGCTGATGAAGAGGTAAAAGCTCTAGTTCTACCATATTTGTTATTTTCAATATGACCATCACCATTAATAAACCATTCTAAAAATATCTTTAATTGCCTAGATGACAAATTTAATATTTCTTTAGGTATAAATTTTTCTGTAGCGGTACCAAAATCAGATAAATAATTCCATAATTGTTTATCAAAGACTCTCAATTGTTTTTTATCTTTAGTGTATTTTGGGTTAAATCCCATTTTAGTTAACAAATTAAACATATGCTCCAAATAATGATTATCTTTAGATTGAGCAATACCTACTTGATGTAAACCCTTACTTTTACTAGTCCAACCTTCAGCCATCCAAAAGCCGAAAAACTCTAACCAATCATTCATTTCTATCATAGTATCAGTCCCATATTTTTCATATAAATCAACCCCATACTTATTTTTTTTATGTCCTTTTATAAAATTTTCATTATAAGCTTCTTCAAATTCGAACTTTAATTCAGTATAACTAGCTAAATTAGGTAATATAAAATATTCTACCTCATTACCAATCCAATTAGCATTTTTTCTAACATGAAAATTTTTACCATATATTTTTTCTGATTGTACTAACCCTAAATTCAATTTTTTATGAGTTAAATTCTTAGCTTCTGATGCGTACATATTATGGTTTGGTGTAACTTCATACTCAATTAACCCATTTTTAGCACAATTTAATTCACCATCGAATGGTTCACATATATACCCACTTGGTTTATGATATTCCAAATAATTAGTTTCTGGGTTTAATGTTACTACTTTTTCAGTCTTATCTAACTCATCAAATCGTTTCCAACCACCATCAGTTAAAATTTCGGTATCTGGAGTCATACAACTCCCACCTAACCAACCAATTCTGATTTTATCAGAAGGTTCTGGGTTTGAAGTGTATTGTTTTTCTGTTGGGTCAATAGCATTTGGTAAGACTACAACATTCTTGTTATGTTTTTTAATTTCATTTGCAAAAATTTCTGTTGTTGTTATAATATTCTCAGCAATTTTTAAATTATTAAGGATTTTTTTATCCAAATCATTATTTTTTATAATATGATATGCTGGGTGAGTCATATCTGGTAACCAATAATCATCTAAATCCATAACTGTAGGGATTCCTAATGATTTTAATTTTTCTAATAATCCTTCCATTTGGTCATAATTACCCAAAGCTCTATGATAATGAATTAGGTCGTATTGTTTTAACCAATCGTCATCATGTAATTTTGGCTCATATTCAATATCCACATGAAATTCATCTGGATATAATTTTTCTAAATGTAAGTTTGGCTTGGTTGAACGAAAATAGCTCAACTTACCCCAGTACGGTCTGAAGGGACTACAAGTATCTTCATTTTTTGACCTACTGGGGTATCAATTTTGTTTGTTTTCATAATATTTTATTATTTCGTTTATTAGTTCTGGGTTTCTTTTATAATCACTTTCCCAAATAACTTTACTATTATAACCATTTTTTTTCGCTAAGTAAAGCTTTTTATTATCACATAACCAAATTTCTTTGGCTGTTTTACTTTTTTTCTTATGCCAATACTCAGCATTATATTTTTTTGGGTTACAATGCCAATAATCACCATTATACTCTATTAATAAATTAAATTGTGGGACGTAAATATCAAAAATTTTACTTCCTATTCTATAATTAGGTTCACAATTAATACCTACTTCACTTAATTTATTTATTATTTCATCTTCAGCTTTAGACCTATTATAACTTTTTAATTCACCATTCATTATCCTTTCTTTCATCAACTTACTCATTTTAACCCTAACACCTTCCATTTCACCACTTGCCCATAATTTTTTTTTCATATCACTAAACATTTTTCTATATTTTGGTTTAGACATGTGATTACTGGTGGAAACCCCTATTTTTGATTTACTTATCTTGTTTTTAGTTTCTTCAGTATGGGTTTTATTATAAAATGGGTTACCAACACCTTTTTGTTTTTTTAATGAACATTTTTTACATATACCTTTCTTTTTTAAATTTCTAGCTAAATAATATTCTTTTGAGGCTTCAACTAATATTTTATTTTTACATAAATGGCATTTGTAAAAAGAATACCATTTCTGGTTATCAACATTAAATTTGAAGTGTTTATATTTTTCATTTGATTCCATAAATTATTTATTAATAAATATGGAAAAATTTATAAAAAGTTTAAGTATGATACACCTGTTCTGTCACTTGGGACAACTAAGATTTTTATTTTTTTACTCATTCTAAAATTCACTTAAACAAGTATAAGGAAATAAAAAGAATAAGTAAATAAAAAAACCCACTTAAAGTGGGTTTTTTATATTATTTAGTTGATTTTGGTGTAACTTTTATCTTACCTTCTTTGATAAGAGTGGTAATAGTCCTTTTAATTGTAGTTTCAGTTAAATTTTTGGTAAAGGTAGTAGCCATAAAATCTAATAATTTATCTTGAATCTTTTTATCTAACTCAGCTTCAGTCATTGTAATTAACATTTGACCTTTTGAATTTACGATTGTAGTTTCATTAATTTGAGAAACTTGAGTTTGTGTAGGTTGTACATATTGAGCTTGTGGTGCTATTTGTGGTCTAACTAATTTCTTAACATCATCTAAAGAAAATGTTGGCCCACCACCACTAGCCATTTCAAATTTAGGTATTGGGTTTTCTACCATAGCTCTTTTTATTGCTTCAGGCATTTTACTTTTTTCTAAATTTTGATATGTATTACTGATTTGTCTAGCTGGGTTTGTATGAGGTGTTGCGCCATCTGGCAACGCTTCTAATAAATCAACATTACCCGTTAATGTTTCATTTATTATTGTATGGTCAACTTTAAAGTTCGTATTATTAACTTTATCCATTACAGCTTTGGCCCCACCAAGCATTGCTTCTAATCTTTCTTTACTTACGTCCATTTTTTAATTCTTTATATTTTCTATTTCCTCTTGGTCAGTATCTTGGTTATTAACTTGGTTATTAACTTGGTTACTAACTCGGTTACCTTTTTCATCCGCTACTTTATCGCTATATAAATTACTATATTGGTAATCTTTAGCTGTTGGATAATTAGGTTGAGGCTTTTCTTCATTATCAGCTCTATTTCTAACTAGTGGCTCATTAGTTTTTTTAGTATCTAAATTACTTTGCCAGTTAGCATGTCTTTGTCTATATTTATCTAAATTTTTATCACTAAATATAGCCATATTAGCCATACCATCATTATTTGGTATGTTAAGTGTTTTATCACCTAAAGCGTTATATAACTCATCAGGTGGTGCATAAAACGTAAAGTTAGTGGGGGTTATTGTCATTTTATTAGTTAAAAATGTTTTCCAACGAATTATTTTACCGTTTTTATCCCTTTTTAAATTTGGCCCAGATATTTGATAAACCCTAACTGCGTTATTACCTTTAGATGTTTTACCCATTGCCAAAATTTGACAATACCTAGGCCCACTATTACTATCTATACTGTTATCTTCATAACTAATATTAACCGCACGATTGTTATTTATTACATCTTGGATGGTTTTTATATCAGTTCCTTCTAATATAACCTCTTTATATAAATTGTAAAGCTTCATTTAAAAATTTATTCAATAGTTACTTGCCCTACGTTACCAGTTGTATCTGGATGCTTGTAAGTGTTATCACTATTAAATTGATTAATAATAGTGTTACCAATCCTACCAGACCCCGCAGCACTAGGTACTCCATAGATATCATAATACCCACCACCATTAGCACTGTCAAATTGTACGCCAGTACCTTTACCATGAATTGGTGTAATATCATCACTCTTAGCTCTAGTATGTATAGCTGAGTAATTGTGACTAATGTCGAAATTATTAAACGTGTTGTTTGTTAATAATTGTTGTCTTGCTGCAATTGCAGCTTCTTCTAATTTGTTAGATGCCATAATTAATTGTTTTTTATTTTCTATTCATATACTCTATTAAATATTTAATAGATTCTATTTCTTTATTATAAGCTTCAGTTTTCCTGTCACTTGATTTATATATTTCATCACCTCTTAATATCTTATCTGATACTTTACCTTTGGTGATATCAATCATTCCACTATCTGGATTCGTTGGGTTTGCGTTATCGTTATCCTTTTCATGTGTTCGAATGAATTGGTTTTCTAACCCAGCATCCATTTTAGCCTTCTTAGATTGTTTGATACTATCTCTATTTGAACCTAATGTTTTATCAACCCATAACCTAGTTATTTTACCACCAATAAGTTTATACTCACTATCTGAACCATCACCTTCATAACTATCAAAGTAGTTTTTTAATCTTTTCATTTGAGCATAAGAAACTTTTCTATCTGATACAATATCTTTAGCTCTTTTAACCCCCTTAGCATGGTCATCATTTGTAATAACCATTTTAAGAGCTTGATTAACTTTATTAAAGACTTTATCAGGTACGTTAAAGTACTTATCTTGTAAACTACTATTAGGCATTCGGTTTTAATTTATTTATTATAGAGTTTATTATCATATCTATTGTTTCAGGTTTATCACTTAACCCATTCATATTAATACTATTAACTAAATTATTAATACCACGGTCAACACTAGCTGGTAATTCTTTACCATCAATTATTGCGTTATCATTATAATCAGAATCTAATCCTTCTAATAATGATATAGCTTTTTCTTTAGCTAATCTATCAAATTCTTCAGCGGTAACACCCATAACACGAGGGCCAACACTATTCACATTATATAAATATCTGTTAGGTTGAATTGCTACTGTATTGAATTCATCTGATGTTGCTTGTGGTGCTGTTTTTATTTCAGTATTATTAACATTCTTTTCATCACCAGAAATGGGGGCTCCAAGTGCATTTACAAATTCATCTAAATTACCTTCTTCAACACCACCATTAAGTTCTGGGCGACTATAAAGTTTTGGGTAATTTATTTTAATGAATTCCTCAACTTGATTTGGGATATTTGATAACACATCCATTTCTGGATACATAGCGTCATATATCTTCATAACAACATTTTCACCTTGAATAGGATTTAACTTTTTTAATATTGGACTTAAAAATTCTTCAATCGCTTCTTGATAATCATCACCCAATCTTTCAGAATTATCATACCCACCTTCTTTAAGGTTTACCTTATAGTTTTTGATATCTTTTTTCTTTAAAGTTTGCATATATTCATTTTTATATAAATATAACCGAAAAGGTTAATATTTATATACAAACGTATATTTATGTCTTTTGTAACCAAATTAGATTACTCAGATAATAGACAAATAAAGCAATTCCAATTAACGAATACTAAACTTTCTGGAACAACAGAGTTCGGTCTTGATGTTAATGATTTGGGTGGTGTCAATGAATCAACAGTTTATCAAACTGGAACTTTAGTTAATATTACTTCGACTTTCTCAGGAAATTCAAGTACAACTATTTTTTGGTTTGGCGACTCTAGTATGATTCCCGCAGCATCAAGTTTATATGCTATTACTAACTTAACATCAGGTGATACCCAAACTGCAAGAGGTTTTGAGGGTGTTGGTCCTACTATTGTCGATGGTAATAATATCTATAGTGGTTATACAGGTTCTACTTATGACCTTATAGTTACAGCGATAACTGAAACAGGTGTTAATGAATGGACTGGTGAAACTTATTCAAGTAATGTTGCTATTTTAAGTGGTGCTTCAGCTGATTTTACTGGTAGAGCTATATGGGTTGACGTTTTAGGTGTTACTAGGACCAAACGTTTAATTTTAGCCGATAAACCAGATTCTTTAACTGGTGTTACAACTGTATTAACTAGAGATGAATTTGGCGATATTTATGAAGTTGAATTCAGTGCTGTAACAAATGATAATTATATTTCTGGTGCAACTTTTAGCGCATCAACTGGTGATTTACTCTTAATAAATACATCAGGTGAAACCATAACAACTAATCTTGATGGTAGATATCTACCGTTATCTGCAACAACTGGTGATGACTATGTAACTGGAAGTACTTATGATTCATCTACTGGGTTAATTACATTTGAAAGACTTTCAGGTGGTACATTTACTGCTAATATTGGTATTACTTCAGGTGATACAACTAATTGGGATTCAGCTTATAACAATATAATAACTGGTGTTACTGTAACTGGAACTAGTAATAAAACATTAACTCTTACGCAAAGAAATGGTGTTACTATAACAACCTCTTTTGTTGATTTAACTGGTGGTGGAGCTGGTGAGACTATTACTGGTATAACGTTTAATACAACTAACGGTGATTTAATCCTTACAACTAATTCAGGTAGTACAATCCCAACCAATTTAGATGGTAGATACTCATTAACTGGACACACCCACGATTTTAGTGGTTTAACAAACACAGGTCATACTCATGTTATTAGTGAAATAACTGATTTCCCAACCAACGTTTCATTTTTCACAAATGATGTTGGTTATTTAACGGCTTATACAAATACGGATAATTATTTAACAACCCATACCTTTAACACAAGTACTGGATTATTTGAATCCACATTACAATCTGGTGGTACTGTTTCAGTTAACCTTGATGGTAGATACGCATTTAGTTCAGGTCATACACATACGGTATCTGATATCACCGATTTTCCAACTGATTTATCAGCATTCACAAATAGTGTTGGTTACATAACTGGATTCACTGATACGAATGATAATGATTATGTATCATCTGCTGGATTTGATATTGGTACTGGCGTATTAACTTTAACTAGATTATCTGGTGGAACTGTAACAGTTGATTTGGATGATAGGTATTCATTAAGTGGTCATACACACCCTCAATATTTAACTGGTTATACAGATAATAATGATTATATTACATCTGGTTCATTCAACCCAGCAAATGGTGAAGTAACCCTTACAAGAGTTTCAGGTGGGACAGTAGTATACAATTTAGATGGTAGATATAGTCTTACTGGCCATACTCATACTGTATCTGAAATAACTGATTTTCCAAGTGTTGTCTCATACTTCACAAATGATGTTGGGTATTTAACGGCCTATACGGATACAAATATATTCGTTAGTGGTGGAACTTTTAATTCTGAAATATTAGAATTCACAAATACATCAGGTGGCACATTTAATATAGATTTAAGCAACACATATACATTAACAGGGCATACTCATACTGTTAGTAATATTACCGATTTTCCAACAAATATTTCATACTTCACCAATGACGTAGGTTATATCACAGGATTCACAGACACAAATGATTATGTAACTAGTGGGGTATTTGATATTTCAACTGGTAATTTAACATTAACAAGAGTTTCAGGTGGAACTGTTGTAACAAATTTAGATAATAGGTATTCATTAACTGGTCATACACATGTTGGTCTTTCTGATGATTATGTGTCATCCGCTGGATTTGATATTAGTACTGGGGTATTAACCCTAACTAGAATAAGTGGTGGAACAGTTACGGTTGATTTGGACGATAGATATTCATTAAGTGGACACACACACACTGTATCTGAAATAACAGATTTTCCAATTGTTATCAGCTATTTCACAAATGATGTTGGGTATTTAACTGCATATACAGATACAAATATATTTGTATCAGGTGGTACATTCAGTTCTGAATTATTAGAATTCACCAACACTTCAGGTGGAACATTCAATATAGATTTAAGTAATACGTATGCGTTAACAGGCCATACTCATACGATTAGTGATATAACTGATTATGTGGTGGTTGATGATTATGTTACTACAGCTTCATTAAATCAATCGACTGGTGATTTGACGTTAACAAGACTTTCAGGTGATACTGTTGTTACTAATTTAGGGTTTACTTCAGGTGATACAACCAACTGGAACTCAGCTTATAACGACATAATAACTGGTGCTACTTTCACTGGACTTGCAACTAAAACATTAACTCTTACACAAAGGGACGGTAATACAATAACAGCTAATTTCACAGATAATAGTGGTGGTGGAGCTGGTGAGACTATTACTGGTGCAACATTTGATACGTCAACTGGTGATTTAGATTTAAATAGTAATTCAGGTAATACTATTACAACTAATTTAGATGGTAGATATTCATTAACTGGTCATACTCACGTTGTTGCAGACATAACAGATTTCCCAACTGATTTAAGTGGATTTACTAACGGACCAGGTTACATAACTGGATTTACTGATACAAACGATAATATATTTGTAAGCGGAGCCACATTCAATACGGGTGATGGTGTGTTAGAATTTACCAATACTTCAGGTGGAACCTTTAATATCGATTTAGATGGAAGGTATTTAACTGGATATACAGATAATGATGATTACGTAACTAGTGCTACGTTTAATGCTGGGACTGGTGATTTAACTCTTTCAACGTTAAGTGGAAATACAATAATTGAAAATCTTGATGGTAGATACCTAACTGGGTATACTGAAACTGGGAATACTGATGATTATGTAACAAGTGGTTCTTTCAACACAACTAACGGTGAAGTAACCCTTACTAGAGTAAGCGGTGGAACTGTTGTATATGATTTAGATGGGAGGTATTCATTAACAGGGCATACTCATGATTTTAGTACTTTAACTAATACAGGTCATACGCATGATTTTAGCGAAATAACCAATACAGGTCATACTCATACGGTATCTGAAATAACAGATTTTCCAACTGATTTAAGTGCATTTACAAATAGTGTTGGTTATATAACTGGATTCACAGATACAAATGATTATTTAACTACACATACATTTAACACTTCAACTGGATTATTTGAGTCTACATTGCAAAGTGGTGGAACGGTATCTGTTAACCTTGATGGTAGATATTTACCAATCTCAGCATATACAGATAACGATACAAATATCTTTGTAAGTGGTGGTACTTTTAACTCTGAAATATTAGAATTCACAAATACAAGTGGTGGAACATTCAACATAGATTTAAGCAACACTTATTCATTAACTGGTCACACTCATACAATTAGTGATATTACTGATTATGTAGTAGTTGACGATTATGTAAATTCAGCTGGGTTTGATATTGGTACTGGTGTATTAACTTTAACTAGATTATCTGGTGGAACCGTAACAGTTGATTTAGATGATAGGTATTCATTAAGTGGTCATACCCATGACTTTAGTGAGTTAACAAATACAGGTCATACTCATACGGTAAGTGAAATAACTGATTTCCCAATAAATGTATCATATTTCACAAATGATGTCGGTTATTTAACGGCTTATACGGATACAAATATCTTTGTATCAGGCGCAACATTCAATACTGGAAATGGAATTATTGAATTTACAAACACAAGTGGTGGAACATTTAATGTTGATATTGATAATAGATACTTATTATCTTCAGATTATAATCCAACGGATGATTATGTAACTTCTGGGTCATTTAACACAACAAATGGTGTCTTAACTCTTACTAGATTAAGTGGTGGAACTGTTACAACAAATTTAGATAATCGTTATTCATTAACTGGGCATACCCATGACCTTTCTGGACTAACCAATACTGGTCATACCCATACGGTTTCTGAAGTAACAGATTTTCCAACTAATGTAAGTTTTTTCACTAATGATGTTGGTTATTTAACTGGTTATACTGAAACTGGAAATACGGATGATTATGTAACTGGTGGTACATTTAACGTAACAAACGGTAATTTAACACTTACAAGAGTTTCAGGTGGTACCGTTAATGTAGACCTTGATGGTAGATATCTACTAATAACGGGATTTACTGCACCTACTGGTCTTGAAGCTATTGATGAAGGGAATGGAATTGGTTGGAGATTAATTAGTAGAAATTCGAGTAACTTTGGTGATATAGGATTAGATGCTGTAGATTTTAGTAGAAGTACTTCAACATCTACAACTAGAGGGGCTGTTGGTGATTTTAGTTTTGCGGCTGGAGAAAATAATATAGTATTATCTGATAGAGGTACTGTTTTTGGTTCTGATAATACACTTGATTTAGCTGCATCTAGAGGGTTTGTTTGTGGTTATCAAAATACAGCTAACAATCAATACACCTTTGTCGCAAATAGAAAAAATTTAGCTTCTGGGAATGCATCATCAGCATTTGGTTTTAGTACTGTAGCTAGTGGTGAAGAATCATTTGCAATTGGTGATGACTCTATAGCGGCTGGTACTACTTCATTTTGTGCTGGTGATGGTGGTACAGCTAATGGGGCTTATTCATCAACTTTAGGTGGTCAACTTAATAATTCTAACGGTGATAGTTCAGCTTGTTTAGGCGTTGATAATGATGCTTATTCTTATGGTGAATTCTCAATAGGTATTGCATCTACAGTATATATACCAACTAGTACTATTGCTTGGGCGGCTACTGATAGGGTTTTTAATGTTGGTAATGGGGTTGCTTTTGGTGTTAAAAGTGACGCTTTTACTATTTTAAAAAATGGTACTATAACAGCACCTAGCTTAAGTAATGATATTATACTAACTGGTGATTCTAAAATAATAATAACTAAAGATTATCTAAATACCTATTATTCACCGACTTCAGGTATTACAAATAATAATGATTACGTTACTTCAGGTTCATTTAATCCAGCAAATGGTGAAGTAACACTTACAAGACTTTCAGGTGGTACCGTTGTTTATGATTTAGATGGTAGATATAGTTTAACTGGTCATACTCACCCAGAATTTGATAATTATTTATTCTTATCTGGCGGTACTTTAACAGGGCCTGTTACTGGTACGACTTTCAACGTATCTGACGCATTATTAGATTATCAAGAAAATCTTGATGTTCTTTCTGCGGCAACTGAAGTTGTGGCTACAGTTTCTAAATTGACTTATGACGCTGTATTCTTTGATTATGTTGTTAAAAAAGATAGTAATTTAAGGGCTGGTATTGTTATGGCTGTACATGATGGCACTTCAGTAACTTATACAGATACTTCAACAGCTGATTTAGGTGATACTTCAGGCGTGGTATTTACAGTTAATATTTCAGGTAACGATTTAAGATTAGTAGCTAGTGTAACTACAGATAATTGGATAATTAAAACACTATTAAGAGGAATTTAAATATTATTTGAGATATTTATTAGTAATACCTTTGGATAGTTGGAAGAAGGATTAAACTATGGCAAACGAATTTATTATACGTAACGGATTTATTTCTAAATCTGGTTCTACGGTACAGAATTTTTTAAACGTTAGTGGAAACACTACATCAGCCGCATTTGTAACAATTGGTGGAACAGAATTACAATTTGTAAAAGGTGATGGTACATTAGATTCAAATACATATTTAACGGGGGTAACTGATGCTAACATATCATTTAGTGGCACACCTAACTACGTGCCAGTATTTGATGCTTCAAGTAATTTAACCGATTCACCAATTTATATTAGTGGGGGAAGTAGCAACGTTGGTATAGGCACTACAGGTCCAACTGAAAAATTACATGTATCTGGAAATACATTAATGACTGGTAAAGTAGCTGCTTCTGGTGCAACATTAACTGGTTTATCAAATCAAGGTTCTGAAGCTACCGCTTTAGTGATTGATAGTTCTGGAATTGTTGGGACAAGGGAGTTAGGTAGTGGTGCGTTTGTTTCTAGTGGTAGTTACTTATTAGATACAACAGATACATTTACAGGTGTTTTAACCATAAATGGAGAAATAATCTCAACTGGTAATATCTATTCACAAACCAACTTACTTTTAGATTCCAACAAACGTATAGTTTTTGATACTGATTTTGACGGATTTTCTTTTATCGAAAATGATTTTACAAATACATATTCTCACGGTATAAACGCTATGATTCACGGAGGGTATCCAACAGGACATCATTTTATTGATGGAGAGGATAGTACTTATACCCCAGTTTATGCTAGTAACTTCACAGCAACTGGTACACTACAAGGTACAAGATTAATATCTACACAAACAACAGGTACTGCACCATTTACAGTTGCTAGTACAACAGTAGTACCTAATCTTAATGCCGATTTGTTAGATGGTGTACAAGGTTCTAGTTTTTTAAGAAGTGATGTGGCTGATACGAAAACATCAGGAAATTTAATATTCAATAATGATATTAGGCTTCAATTTGGTAATACTCCAAATGTTGATTTAAGAAGTTTTTCTGGGGGGGATTTTGGTATTACTACTTATATTAGTACAGGAGACCCTAATATAGTATTTAAAAGGGATGCATCAATCCAGTTTACATTTAATATGCCATCTGGTAACTTCATAGCAACTGGTGAAATAAGAAATTTAGCAAATAAATTTTATATTGGAAATAGTGATACAAGAACTATTATAAGAGACAATAATAGTGGAGCTACTATCATATCTCAAAACCAAGTTGGGGGTGGAACTTTATTTTTCAGACCTAATAATGATGTTTCACCAGTTGGTCAAGCAACTCTTGAACCATCTGGTAACTTCATAGCAACTGGAGCAATATTTTCAAAAAATTCGATGACTATTGATAATGGTTTAGCCGATGGAGGCTCATTATCATTACGTTCTCTTGGATATAATAGTTGGGAATTTGATAACTTTTCTGGGGCTTTAAGAATGTTTCAAGGTGGAACTGTTAAACAGACAATATTAGAGAACGGTAATGTCGGTATTGGAACTAGTACACCTGATTATTTATTTGAAGTAGAAAACCCAAGCGGACCTGGTGCTTTTACAACTATAGCTAATTTTAAATCAGGAACAGATGCTGATAATACAGGAGCTCAGATTAATGTTGGTATGAATTCGAGGGGCTGGTTCGTGAGAGCTGGTCGCAATGTTGGGAATGTTGCAATATCAACTATGGGTCAAAGAGAATCTTACGGTTCTTTTGATTATATGACATTTAAAGGAGGTAATATAGGTATCGGTACTGCATCACCTAATGAACTTTTAGAAGTTGCTGGTAGTACTGGTGCTACAATTAGAATAACAAGTACCAAAAATGGAACTTGGACAGTTGGTGAAGAATTAGGTGCGTTAGAGTTTTATGGTTCAGATACATCAGGAGCAGGAGCCAATGTAAAAGCATCTATTAGAGTTTCTGACTTTAACACTTTTGGAGCAGCTCATAATATGACATTCTATACAAATGGTGGTACTACTGAAGCCGAAAGAATGAGAATTACTGCTACTGGAAACGTAAGTATTGGTAACACAAATGATACTTACAAACTAGATGTAAGTGGTACTTGTAGGTTTACAGGAGCATTAAGAGCAGAAGGTAATATACAATTAGCTAGTGATGCATCAACAATCGTCAATGGTAATAATGCTAGTATATTAAGAAATAACGGTTCTTCAACTATTATTTCATCACAGAATAACATTATGTATTTCAGACCAGTTGGTGATGCTAGTACTACGGGTCAAGCAACTCTTGATACAGCAGGTAATTTTATAACAACTGGAGCAATAACTTCAAAAAATTCGATGACTATTGATAATGGTTTAGCTGATGGAGGCTCATTATCATTATTTTCTCTTGGACATAATAGTTGGCAATTTGATAACTTTTCTGGGGCTTTAAGAATGTTTCAAGGTGGAACTGTTAAACAGACAATATTAGAGAACGGTAATGTAGGTATTGGTACAACAACACCTCAATCAAGAATACACGTACAAAATAATTCTGACAATGCTAATATAGCGATGTTTAAAGGATTTTCAACAAATATCAATGACGTAACTACAATTAGCGTTAATAATGGGTTTTCAACAGAATATGGTAAGCAAGTTAAGATAGGGGCGGTTGCTGAATCAGCAAGTTCTAATGCAACTGGAATGGCTTTATTTACTTCACCTAATAGCAGCACAGCGTTAGAAAGAGTAAGAATTTCATCTGATGGTAACGTAGGTATTGGTACAACATCTCCAGCATACAAACTAGATGTAACTGGTACAGGTAGGTTTACTGGGGATGTGACTGCCACAAATTTTGTGTTAAGCTCTGATAAAAGATTAAAAACAAAAATTAAAGATTTAGAAATTGAGCCTATTAATATTAATTGGAAACAATTTGAACTTAAATCAGAAGCTGGTCAAAAAAGGTATGGGGTAATAGCTCAAGAGTTAGAAAAAGACCACCCTAGTTTTATTAGAACAAATGCTGAAGGTATGAAGTCTGTAGCATATATAGATTTACTTATTGCCAAGGTAGCTGAATTAGAAGCAAGAATAAATAAATTAGAGAAATAATTATAATGAAGAAATATCACTACTTATATATAACAGAAAATCTAATAAATAAAAAATTATATATTGGAGTACATTCTACTGATAATATAGAAGATGGTTATTTAGGTTCTGGTATGAATATTTTACGAGCTATAAAAAAATATGGAAAAGAAAATTTTGAAAGAGAAATTATTGAGTTTTTTGATTCTAGGGAAGAGGTAGAAGAAGCAGAAAAATTAATTGTTAATAAATATGTAGTAGATTGTAATCTATTTTATAATTTAAAAGAGGGTGGATGCCTTCCTCCTATAATGATAGGGAAAGATAATCCTATGTTTGGTAAAGAAAAAAATAAAGACACTAAATCTAAAATTTCTAATTCATTAAAAATATACCAAAGCAAAAATGGGTACAATAAACCTAATCTAGGTAAAAATTTTAGTGAAGAGTGGAAAGAAAATATAGGAAAAAGCCTAACTGGTAAAAAGAGACCAGAAATGTCAAGCAAAGTTTCTAGTCCAGTACAACATACTAAATTAAATATATTTTTTTCAAGCCTAAAAGAAGCTTGTGTAGTAATGGATATAAATTTAAGTACTGAGAGAGGTAGAATGTGGAGAAACAAATCTGATTTTAAATTTATATAAAAATGGTTCCAAATACAAATACATTTTCTTTACAAGATGTGGTAAATGAAATAATACCTACTACAAATGATTTAGCTAGTTGTATTGCAGATGCTAATGCAAGTTTTTATGACCCAAGTTATTACACAGCACCGGCAACAAGTTTATTAGAGTTTAGAAATTATGGAGCAATTTCAGTATTTCCAACTGTTAGCAACACTTCTGGTGGTATTAATAACGTTGGGGGGTTTGGAGGTTTTGCAGATATAACAATAGGTGCTTCTGATACAATAGCCATGATATTTATATCTGCATATTCTAATTTAGGCACTGTTAGTGTTACTGATGATAAAGGTGTTACTTGGAGTCTATATGGAACTCCTTCTAGTAAACAGGCCATTTATTACACTTCGGATTTAGCTACAACGGGTGTTAGAAGGATTACATATAGCCTTTCAGGTACTTTTTATAGTGCACACTTAGCTGCAACATTTATAAATAGTGCTAATACACCTTCTGGCACTTTTATAACTAACTCAAGTACTTCAAGTACCTCAGTATCTCAATCTTTTACCCCAGTAGTAGCTACTCCATCTCTTATATTATCTATTTATTTTTCTTATAGAGGTGGAGAAGTGGGCTCAGTATCTGAATTAGACCCAACATCTTATGGTACTGGACAAGTATTTATAGACTCGGAGGGAGCAGATGGGTCTGGTGGCCCTCCTGATTTTGTTACAACCTTAACTAAAGAAGAAAAGACATCAACATCAGCAGATACACAATTATTTACAAATCTTATTACAAATGATAATAAGTTTATTATGTCTGTTGGTCTTAATGGAATTTAACATAAAATAAAAAATAAGCTCTTAATTTTCCGTAAAGGATTTTTAACTATTTTTGTAAATAAATCTAAATCAAATCTAAAATGCAAAAAAACATTAGAAAATTAATAGTTGGGGATAACTACTCTTACAATATTAAATATGTAAAAGGTGCTGAATACAAAGTAGGTACTAAAAAGTGTATAATAACAGACTTCATTATAAATGAAGAAACAAACAGTATAGATATTTACGTAACTGACGGAGATTCAAAATTCTTATGGAAAACTATCGGCTCAATTCCCTTAGAGGTAGAGTACGATGTAAACTTTTCATAACATGAAAGCTACATTATATTTTCTTGTAGAAGTAACAAATGATTACAATAACTACGAGACTCTTTCTAATGGATTAGAGGTGATGACTAATAATACAATAGAGAGTGTAGAAAACGTAAATAGAATAGTATTGGATTACCTGTCAACGCCAATACCAAAAAATTGGTTAAATGGTTATTTCTTAATAACGTTTATTTAGGTTGTGAACCTATCGGGGCTCAATTCTCATTTTAATCAATATATATCGTATTAAAGGTGTAAAGCTCATATTTATATAGAAATAGGGTTTATGGCTTTTGTAACCAAAGTAGACTATTCCGATAATAGACAAATAAAACAGTATCTTCTTACGGATACACAACTTTCTGGTACAACCACTTTTGGTATTGCCGATGCATTGATACCAATGAATGTTAGTGGTGATACTATTAATATTGATGCCTTACAATATATTCAAGCTAGAGGTATTATTTTACCAAATTCATTACCCTTATTTACTGGTGCTACATCACAAATATTAGGTAGGGATAACGATACTGGTAAAATTGTTGAAATTGAACTCAGTGGGGTTACCTTTACTGGTGGTAGTGATTATGTAGTTTCTAGTTCATTTAATATAGGTACTGGTGATTTAACTTTAACTAGAGTTTCAGGTGGGACTGTTATTACAAATTTAGATGGTCGTTATTTAACTGGTACTACTGAAATCGTAGAGTCAATTGCTAACCCTTTAAATGTTTATTTTGCAAACAGAGTTAAACCTGTTTCAGATAATGAAGGATTTTATGTTAATGCGTCATCAAATAAAGATTCTGGATATCTTGTAAATAATACTGACACCGTGGGCAATGCAGCGTTAGCTGGTTTTAGAGCTACAGTTAATGGAGACCCTTTTGGTAATGGTTTTTATTTTGGAGTTCCAAATACTAATTATTTTGCGCCATGGTTAAGGGAGCATGGAATAATAACGGGTAAAGATTTAAATATAATGGTCGGCACCAACGCTGGTACGATAAGCTTTTCACAAGGTAATACGAGTACTAACCAAATAACAGAAGCTCAACAAGATAAAGTTTTACTCTTTAATACCGATAGAACCATTGTAGCACCAAGTTTAAGTAAAACGTTAATTGAGGGTGAGTCAAGTGGTAGAATATTAACTACTAGAGAATTTTTAGAAAGTAATTATGTTAAAATAGGTAAAAGGATTATAGTTAGTGGTGCAACATCTTATAATTTTGACCATTCACTAGCTACTGATTGGAAATTTTACATGACAGGTGCAACCACATTTTCAGATAGTAATTTACCATCAGGTGATACTATAATCGAATTTACTGTAAAATTAACTGGTAATTTTACAGTAACTTGGCCAGTATATTGGGATGTTATTGGGGATACATACGATGGTACTATTTGGAACTTTATAGTGGTACGGGTACATGATGGAAATTCTGGGACTGAAGAGGTTACGGCCTTAATTTCAAATATAGTGTAATTGGGAGAACAAGGTTAATCATTTATTACATGTGGTATTTAAGTTTTATAATAAAAGCCTATAAAAATGTGTTTTAGAATAAAAAATTAACTATTTATAAAAAAAGATAAATGACTAATATAAAGAATTATAATTTTAGTAGAATTGATTACCGAGTGAGTGATAGTGAATATTATGACTTTTATTTGTGTAGTGATAGTGCAAGTGTGTATATCAGTGATTTTGATTTTATATCTGATTTTGACGTTGAAGATTTTTTCTACTCTGATTTTAAATTAGATAATAGCCCTAGTGATTATTTGATTTCTTCATTTAATTTCAGTTCAGATAACCAATTAATTTCATTAATTAATAGTGCTAACACAAAAAGTAGTGTTTTTATACCTTTAAGTAGTACCTTTACGGCCTCTACATACGGTTTAACGGGGTTAGATAATGGAAGCATACCTTATACACCAGAAACCGATGATTTCGCTCATAATGAGCTTATAAATACTTTAACGGGTAGTTCATTGGTGATTACTGGTGACACTGCATTAAAATTAAATAAAGTTACTGGTTATACAGGTCAATTCGTATACCCAACTGAATTAATAACAACAGGTACCACTGCATACATAAATTTTTGTGGGGGATTTTATCAAGGGTTTTATAAATTGGATGGTTATGACTATGAAGTTTTGCCTAATAGATACCAAAAAGGTTGGACTATCGAGACTTGGTTAAATAAATCAGATAATATATGTAGTGGTACAACAGGTAACACATTAAATGATGAATATCCAGAAAATAAAGGATTTTTTTATTATGTCGGTACAAGGGCTGAAAATAAATTCTGGAATATATTTACTGGAAACACTCTTTCCGCTTGTACTTCAGGCGCAACGTCTGGGTTCTGTACAGATATTAAAGAAATTGATGTTAATATAAATAATGTTACGGTTGATGGTAGTGGTAGTACTTTAAGTGTACCTATAAGCCCACCACCTATTGATATTAAACAAATAAAGAATAATTTCTTAATATTTGGTAGGTCTGAAGGTACGTTATGTAATAATACCCCATCAAAAGATGGTTATGGGCAAGTAAGAGCTGGTAGAGATTTCGATAAAAATAAAATATATTATTCAAGAATTATTAGAGAAGAAACAACCAATTTCTTAAATCCATTTTTAATATTTGGTAGGTCTGAAGGTACATTATGTACTAATCAACCATCTTCAGATGGTTATGGTCAAGTAAGAGCTGGTAGAGATTTTTCAGGTATGACAACCCCTATATTAGAATTAGATAAAGATACTGATTTAATTGGTAACGCACTAGGGTTTAGAATTACTGATGATGGTCGTATTGGTTATAGGTTATTAGCGGTTTCAGCTGATTGTAAATCGGTTGATGTGATTGAGGAATATTCTGCTAGTGGTACTGTTACTGCGGATAAATGGACACATATCACAGTTAAATGGGTTAATAATGATACTTATAATGCGTGTGATTTAATAAATGCTGGACCTAGAAAGGGTAAATATAAGTTTTATGTAAACTCTATGTTGGTTTTTATTTCACAAGAATTAGATGAAATAATACCTAAAAGGTTGGCTGATTTAATGGAAAAACAACTGGGTGTACCATATAATATAAGTATTGGTGGTGGTTCACAAGGGTTATTAGAAAGTATAACATTCGATGGGCAAGACCCTGATGATTTAGGTTTAATAATAGAACAAAATTTTGCTGGAACGTTTATTGGTTCAATTTCAAGTTTTAAGATTTACTATAAAAATTTAAGTTGGTGTGAAATTAAAGAGACGTATAATAGTAACTTATCTAATTATTTATAACGTTAATAGGTTAAAGAGTATATTTATAATAAAAGATTATGGCAGCATTAGATTTATATAAAGATAGAATATTTACACAATTTAAACACTCATTAGGGGCACCTATAAGGGATATTGAGTTGTTGGATGAAATGTTATGTACATTTTTAGAGATAGCTACTGAGGACTATTCTATGTATGTTCAACAATGGTTAATTGAACATCAATGGCAATCATTGTTAGGTAAGAACGTAGATACTACAGATATGGCATTTGCTTTAAGTGTGCGTGATTTCGATTTTGTTACTCAATATACTTATGCCTATTCTAAACAAACTGGGTTACAAGCGAGAGGTCCATGGGAACTTAAGAAAGATTTTATTGAAGTTGAAGCTGGTAGACAAGTATATGTGATTCCAGCTGGTAGAGAAGTTAATGAAGTGTTATGGATGACTCCACCAACTACTGATGCCGCATTATTTGCCAATTATGGTGGTTTTGACGCTGGTTATGGTGGTGGTTTTGCACAAATGGGTATTGGTCATGCGGCCAACGGTGCTTCAGGTGCTGGTGCTGGTGGTGGATATTACGTTGCCCCAGCTTTCGATGTATTATTAACAGCTTCAGATTTCAACTTAAAAAATAGATTACTTAGAAGTGAATTAGCATATAAAATAACCGCTGGCCCTAATGGTACAAGATTATTACACCTTATGAGTACACCAGGTTCTAGATTATCATTTGGTGGTGCTGGTGTAGGTGCTGGTGCGGGTGCTGGTGCGGGTCCTACAGCTGTAGGTTTACAAGGTTGTAAAGTTTGGTATCATTATTATGACACTGGTGTTGACCCAGAAGCAATAAAGGAATGTAGAAAACTAAACCCTGATATAATTACATTACCAAATGAGGTCCCATTATCTAAATTAGATTTTTCTCAATTTAATGAACCAACTAAAGTATTAGTAAGACAGTTATTCATGGCTGAAGCTAAAAAAGCTTTAGGTAGAACTAGAGGTAAATTTGGTGGTATTGTTGGACCACCTGAAGCTGAAAGGACTATGGATTATGAAACTCTTATTTCTGAAGGTAACGAAGAAAAGAGATATACTTTAGAAAGGTTAGATAAGCAACTTGAAAGATTAGGTAGTGAAAAACAACTTGAGAGGGCTGCCAACGAAGCTGAGAATTTAAATAAACACCTTCGTTATCGCCCTTTGGGAATTTATTGGCATTAAACAAAAAGAGGTCAATTGACCTCTTTTTCTGTTTCTAACGCTACTTTATAGTCTTCTAATACCAACTCAACACCAGCTAAATCCAATTCTTTCTTAATCTTAAGAGCTTTTTTATCATCACCCTCTTTTCTAGCCTCAATCCAAAGGTGCGTTAACCAAAATTCGAAAGTTTTTTCTTTTCTAAGAGTTAGGGTTTGATAAAATTTTTGTCTTTGTGCCGCCCAAGGCTCATATTTTAAAATATCAGTAACACAACATAAATCAATTTCCCATTCTTTTGATTTGACATATATATTTGGTTTTCCATTTTCATCATCATGTACTGTAAATTCAGCTAAATTTTCTAAAGCTTTAGGTAATTTAGTGGTTTTCTTCATTTTTTGAATCTCATCATACTCTAATCGTTTAATGATTTCACGGGTTTTAGATTTCTCAAACTTAATACCTTCAATCCTACGAATCCTTTCACGCTCATGATAATCTTCTTGAATTTGTTTCCAATCCATGTTTAATTCTTCAAGATTATTTGGTATTTTATTGACTCTAATCCAAAATTGAATTTCCTTATCTTCCATTTCCATCAATTCAGCTAAAGTATTTTGGTCACCATCTTTGAACGCAGTACCACTATGTAACTCACACTCTTTTTTGGTAAATACTTTCCTTTCAGTTAACTCCATTTCTTTCGTTTTCTTATTTTTTACCATATCCATTAGAATACCTTCTCTGATTTCAGGTTTAAAACATACTAACAATGGATGAATCCTTTTATTGAAGGCATCTAAGTATTTAGGTACGTTATATTCATCAGTTGTTAAATTAGGGTTATTTTCAATTTGCTCAGTTGGAATTAATTTACATTGCAGATTTATTGTTCTCTCACCAGTTTCTTTATTCGTTACAACTTTAACATCACCATGACTTTTAACCGTACCTGTATTAACGTAATATACTGTATCACCTAAATTAGCTTTGATATTGTTGGCTATCAATAATTCCATATGAGCTTTTTTAGCTTTTAAATTACCAGCTATTGTAGTTGTTTTCATATCAGTCATATAAGAAGATATTGAATCTTTAACATTAGCTTTTGAAGCTATTTTAACTAATGGGATTCTAAAATTATAGATATCATCAACCGTTCTGTTGTATAAATCAATAAAACTTTCACCATCACCGTTTAAAAGATATTTAATCCCTTCATCTAGGAAATCTTCAATATAACCTGGCATCTTAGACGATTTAATAGTGTTACCAACCAACTTTGTTTTACCACCAATAAAGTTAGCATAATTTTTTCTAGAGAAATTAATTGTTGATGAACAAATATCATCAATATCTAATCCCATTCTACCAATCATAAATAATTCATTGAATTTGGCCACTACAGCGTCTAAACCTACAAGGATTTTACCTTTATCTTTTTCAGTAAATCTATGAGTACCTTTAGGTATGTAAGTATGTTTACTAACATCTTTTGGAATTGCGAAGTTGAATCCATCGGTATTCTTTAAATTAACACCTCCAATACCACCTATGAAAGTCCCATCCTCAGTTGATATATCATAAACGTAATTTTCTTTATCTCTATTTAAAATTTCTTCATTTTTCCAAACCTCATTCGCTTGCATTATCGTTTTATCGGTAAACTCAGAATTATTACGATTACTATTTCTTAATTTAAATGATATGAAATTCTCTTTATCTTTACGAAGTTTTAATTTGTATTGAACTCCTAAACAATTCAAAAGATACCCAATACCCGACATCGCAACTTGTGATTTCATACCAATATCAGAAACCGTTTCCATATCATTACCATACCCATCAGAAGCGCAAACACCATCCATGAAAGCTTTTTTATTTTCTAAAGTAGTATTTAAAACAAATGTTGGTACTTTCTTTTCTCTATAACTAGTATAAAAATCCTCACAGAACCTTTGACTAAAATCAGTTTTATACACCACAAGGTTATAAACACCACTACTTTTACGATGGTCTTTAATCCTTGGTTTAACATCCCAAAAAGCCCAATTTTCTTCAATAATGGATTTTAATTTCTCAAGGTTTTCCAAATTATTACTAGATATTTTCCACTCACCTCTCACTCCTTTATTTATATGAGTTTCACCAGTTTTACGAGATTTATAATATTGTTTCCTTGACCCATATATCGCAGAACCATCCCCTAAGAAATATCCTAGTAACCAATAAAAATCAGTTCTAGTCTCAGGGAAAGTATCTGTATTATGCTGTGGTAATTGGTGAACGTCTATTAAATCACCCCTTTTAAGTGAAGATGGTTTAACTTGAATTCCATTTTGGAATAAAGAGTGGTCTTCAGTAACGCAAACTAATCTATCTTTAGTGGAAACTCTATGAATTTGTTTTTGAGTTTCATGTTTATAAACATAATTAATTTCTTTCCAACCATTAACAGTTAAAACTTCATAAGGTTTAGTCTCATAATCTCTAATTTCTTCTTCATCAATAGAATTCGAATTAGGGTTATATAAATCACAAATAGGTAAAATATCAATTGCCCCATTATCTTTCCATTTTATATAAATTGGCGTGTTAAAAGTAACAGAATCACCAACCAGAGGTCTAAAATCATAATCCATAAAGAATTTAACCATCAATCTCAAATATTGTCTTCCTCTACATGTTGTTTCTTCAGCACAATTAATATCACCCCAGTTAAAGATATTTGGTGCCCCTAGTGAACCAAAGAATGAGTTACCAAGAATTTTAATTGGTAATTGTTTCTTATCGTACATACTAGCTAAACTACTTTCTTTTTCTATTTGAGATTCTAGTAATTCAAAATCTTCTTTAGGTAATTTATCACCATTAGCTTTCTTAAAGTCTTTTAATTTAGATAATTCACCTTTATGATGGTTCATTAGATTTTTAAATTTATCCCTTGTTGAAGCGATATAAATTAACATACCTTTCATTACTCCCGTAATATCAGTGTCAGGGAAAACATCATGCGTAATCTCAATATTAGGATATAGAGCAGCAAAATCCAGTTTTGCGACGTCTTCAGCATATCCAACCTCTAGTAATCTAGATAATCCACCAGTAAATGTTTTTCTAGGTTTTAAATCAGGGATAGCCAATCTATTTTCATAAGACCATGCTAACATAATCAATTTCCAAATACCAGCTGTTCCCATTGTTGTTGAACGCATATAAGATGTAGGAATAATTTTAGATAATAAGAATGAAGCTTGATTATAAACACCATCCACTTGTTCAGTTTCCCAAAGGTCATCAAGTAAGTATTGTCTAACTATATCAGAACCCTTAGCCTCCTTATAACCTTCTTTTAATGGGTTTTCTTCATTTATCTTATAATAAGTGCCATCAGTATTATTATAGGCGTATACGCTATCCTTATCGTTCCAAGTTTCATATATTTTATTACCTTCAACATAAACTCGATTCTCTTTATTTAAACCTGAAAATTTGGTAATATATTTTAACCCCGCTTTTTTAATATTCGAGTTGATTGCTTTTGCTCTACGAACTGCATGATAAACATCAACAATATTATAACCCCACATTGTGGTTTGTTTATAATATTCACGCTCACCACCTAATTTAAGTGATTTATCAACCCTTCTAATTTTACTATTACCATGTCTATCTAAAGTCTTAGCGATTAATTCAATATCTAACCCTAAAATATCACATCTAGTAAAAATAAAATGCCAGTCAAAGTTTTCTGAGTTATAACCAGCTATAACATCAGGTTTTAGTGTATTAATTACATCAAAAAATTTAAGAATTGAATAAGCTTCATAATCCCTTAATTCTTGTTTGGTACCTTCTTGTGGAACTTCTATAATTTCTTCGTAACCTCTATTATCTCTAATACCAACTTGAAATATTTTATCATCCTTATACCTAATAGGTTCATTGGTACTATCAAATTCATATAATTTGGTTAAATCTTCACCAGTACCCATCCTCTCTTTAATATCTTCAATATCTTCCTGAGATAATAATCGACCTTTTGGGTTTAATCCTGTTGTTTCTAAGTCAAATTGAAGTCTATGGACATCGTTATAATCATCCATCCCTTTAAACAATCGTCTACCAGTGGCAATTAAATATTGTTCAACTGGGTTTATTGTTATAAAATAACTTTTGTGTGAATCACCATAAACATCAATACCACCATCTTTAAAAAAATTTAATAATTTTGTATAAGGGCCTTTAACTTTGGCAATGTATTTAAAACCATTCTTCATTCGCCTAGCTTCTTCTTGGTCAGGCATGGAAGTTTTTAGTTTTTTAATAGAAACACCATATTTTTTTGCAGAGGCGGCAATTAAATTTCTTTTACCACCAAACATTATTTTAGTAACTTCCTCTTTAAACCATAAAAATGAAATTAATGAGTCTTTTGATATAAATTTACCTCTTTCAGGGTCATTAATTATCAATGAAACATCTGGGCTACCATATGGAATTTCTACACCTACAATATATTTCTTTTGGTTTCTACCCTCTAAGAACCTAGCAATAATTTCTTCGTCAACCATTTTTGTCTATAACTTTGTGCAATAAAACACAATTTTTAGCCAAAAAACAAGTTTTTTTTAAAGATTTTTATCATAATTTGTTACTTACCAGGTTTTTACGATATTCATTTGTATGATAAAAGTTTTAAAATGTAATACAAAAATATTCACGAATTTATGGAGATTTAAGAAGTTTAATTCTCAAGGATGTGAATATATAATTTATCTCTAATTGGGACTATTAGAGTACCAGAGCCATCTCTAAATACTATTTTAAATTCGCCAATATAAGTACCAGCTTGTTTAGTTTCTTTTTCTGTAAAGTAGTATGCAAGGTAATATTCTTCACCTACACAGTCACTTGAGGATTCTTTTAGTAAGCATAAAGCGTCTTTACCACCAATTCTTTTAACCCCAGTATTTGTATCTGTCATACAAAATGTTATATCAGAATTTTGTATCATATCATGGAATCTACTATAATCGTTTCGTCCATCGTTAATTAATTCCAATTTTAAAATCGGTAATGTTGCTTTTTTATTTATGTAAAAATCCATTTGTTCTTTTATTATAAATATATTGTTATGTATTTAAAGATTGAATTAATACAATTGCTTGGTCAATTGTTTGGAAACTCCTATTTGGAACCAATACATGTTTATCAAATATGATGATAGGGATTACAGGTTCACCAACGAAATCAAATAATTTAATGACATGTTCTCTATTGGAATCATCATCAATATTTATATTGGTGAACTCAAGGTTTAATTTGCTTAACTTTTCTTGTAAATCCTTACAATAAGGGCAATTATTACTTGTATATACTTTTATCATAACTCTAATCCGTTTTCTTCTAAATCATTTAATAATCTGGATAATCTATCACTAGTTTTATCACCTCTATTTAATATTTTATCAATATTTTTTTGTTTATTCATCACAGAATACCACATCACAAAAGATACTGTACCTCTAAATAATTGGTAATAAACTGAAACGTTATTTTTCTGCCCGATTCTGTAACAATTATGAACATTATAATTACCAACTACAAATGAGTGGTCATCTTCTACTGATAAATCATAAACCCTTTCCTCACCTCTTTTAGGTTTTGAAATTTTAATTGATTTAATCGGGTAAGTAATATAATCACCTACTTGATTAATTCTTTTATTTTCAACTCTATTTAATGAATACTCAATTGAGTAATTATTAACATTTTTATTAGATAAAGTAACACTCCTACCTAAATTAGCGTTATATCTAACCAATTGTGATATTAATTTTAAAGAAGCGGTAGTAGCTTGTTGAGTATTTTTACGTTGGTAACCATCACCATGATAATACCCATCTAATAAATGTTTTAATTGTTCATTATTTAAATAATCAACCCAATATGGTAATTGTTTAGAATATACATTTTCACCGAACCACATTTTAAATAAATTTGCCATTTCACTAGAATGTATGGTACAAGTTTTTGTATTATTTTTATCAACATAAGATGAATGTTTATCAATTTTAAAACCCCTTTTTATTATATCAATAATATATTCTGAAGCGTCATACATTTTAGGGTTAGTTATTTTTTGACATACATTAATTGTATCTGATTTATTATCAGAAATACTACACCAACCATCAGCAATGTAAAACCCAAAAGCGTATAATAATTCATTAGTTAATAAAACACTTTTAGGTAAAGTAACTAACCTACCATTGGTTTGTAAAAGATTGTGATTATTTTTAAAGTACTTACTTTTAAAACTTGGTATTTTTAATTCTTCTAATCTACTTATTGGTTGATGTTCACTTCTAATCGTTAAAAAATGATTCAAAATATTTAAATCTTTTGCTTCAATCCAAATAAAATCATCTAATATTTTATCATATACATATAATTTATGGTCATGTGTAACTGATAAACTGTTATTATATCCAAAAGCATTTATATCATATCTTAATTTTTTACGTTCTAATTTAGAAGTTTTATCAATTACATTTTTAAATTTACCTTTATGTGTATAAACTTTATCACCAATTTCAATTTCTTGAATCATTTTATAACCATCGTCAGTCATAACCCATTGGTCACCAAATATACATCTATCTTCCGCTTGTTCATTATCCCCTGGCACCCAACTGAATGAATTAAAGATAACCACAGTACCTTCAGTTAACGTAATACCAACACCCGCAGAAGCTATATTTCCAATAAATACCTTACATTTCTTATTGGTTTGGAATTTATCCACTGATTTTTGTTTTTCAGTTGAATTCATTCTACCATTATGTATAACGCATTGATTTCCGAAATGTTCAGCTAATTCTTCCAATTCATCAGTAAAAGTAGTAAAAATAACGATTTTTTGACCTTGTTCTATGGCATCTTCAGCTAATTCGATTGTTTTTGGTATCACTTCCATAGCAATAAACTTTCTTAAAAGACCTAATTCAACCAAATCTTTATTTAAACTAACTCGCTTACCTTCAGCCGCCTTTTTCTCTAAATATTCTTCCCAAAGGTTTTCATATTCAGCCCAACCACGTTTTGACATATCATGATACATTGTGGTAATGGTTTTATCTGGCATATCCAAAACATCAGTTTTTAATCTTCTTAAAAGGTTGTTTTTAGTTCTAATTCCTAATTCATCTAAATTAGAAGCACCATCAGTTATCCAAATCTGTCTTTTAACTCCGTTTATTACTTTATAAAATCTTTTAGCATCACAATATCTTTGAGCAAAGAACTTCCAATTATCAGCCAATGGTGATTTAACCAATTTTAATAAATTGAAGAAATCCATAGGTCTATTAGCAATTGGTGTACCTGTTAATAACCACACTTTACCGATTTGACCTTTAGAAACAATATCATTGATTAATTTGGTTCTTTGAGCTTTGGGGTTTTTAACCTTATGAGCTTCATCTAAAATCATCAAATCATAATCTTCATCAATTATATTGGTGTAACAAGGGTCACCTTCTTTTTTAGGTTTACCTATACTGTGAAAGTTTTTAAGTATTTCATAATTTATAATGGTAAACCTACCAACGTGAGACCACTTACTACCATTAATAATCGTAGCTTTTTGTTTAAAACTTTCTATTTCTCGTTGCCAAGTAATTTTCATACTCACTGGACAAATTATTAAAACTTTTTTAATATCCATTTCTAATGCAGCGATAATTGATTGATAAGTTTTTCCTAGGCCCATCGAATCAGCTAAGATTGCACCATCTCTACACGCTAAGAACTCAATACCACTTTTTTGATGCTCATATGGGTGACGGCCATCAGTGTCTAATTCTTCATATTTACCCCAATCAATTTCAATTTCACATTCAGTAAAATATGGGTCATCCAAAACCATTGTTTTTGGTAACCAATACATTTTGGATTGTTTTTGTTTTTGTGTTAGCTTACCATAAACGTGATATGTCTTTTCTTGGTCAGCCAACATTGCTTGAATTAGCATACGCTCAGGTACAAAAGATAAACTGTATTTATCTTTTAATGATTCACCTAGAAATGGGTTAATCCTAATCACACGATTTAGGACTTGTGGTTCCACATCATGAAATTTATTTATATATTCAACTTGACCTTCAGTTAAAGTTATTTTATCATTTTTTCTTAACTTACTTTGCAAGTCTTTTAAGTATGGGTTAATCCCTGTATATGTTTGTAATAAGGTTACTGCACCTCTACTCTTTATGTCTTCTAAATTTATCAAATTAATTATTTTTATAACAATATATTATATTGTTAATATACTAAATTTTAATGAAAAAGTAAATAGTTGGGACTATTTATATAATATGAAATATTTATCAATATATGATTAAGAGTTATGGGTGCAAATAGAAATAAAATACCAATTAAAAGAATCAACAAATAAGTTTTATAAAACGGAGCGTAAAACCCATTCATCGCTTTAGCGTGAATGGGATGTAAGCAACAAAAAGATTTGACTTTTAAAAATAAAGTTGTATATTTTTATTAACTCTGGTTTTGGGATGCAATCGGAGTATAAACAAAAACAAGTGGAGGTGTTGACGTTGGTCGAGTCTATGAAACTTGAAGCCCAACCCATCGGCTCGCCGTGGGTGGGTAGTTCACTGAAAAACTTAAAAGTAGGAAAAAAGAAATTGGTTATAATATATCAGTTGGTGGTCGAAATGGAGTAACTCTTAACAGAAAACATTCTAAAGAAACAATAAAGAAAATGAGTGAAACTAGAAAGGGGATTACATTTTCTAAGGAAACTTTAAAAAAAATGAGTGAAGCTAAAAAAGGTAAAAAACACTCTAAGGAAACTAGAGAAAAGATGAGTAGACTTAAAAAAGATAAAAAAGGTAAAAAACACTCTAAGGAAACTAGAGAAAAGATGAGTAGTCTTAGAAAAGGTAAAAAACATTCTAAGGAAACTTTAAAAAAAATGAGTGAAGTTAAAAAGGGTGATAATAACCATTTTTTTGGTTTATCTCACACAATGAAAATTAGAAATATCATTTCCAAAAAAAACTCTAAAAAAGTATTTGAATTTAAAGATGGTGATAAAATTAATGAATGGGATAGTTTAAGTAAATGTGCTTTAGATAATAATATTAATATTGGTTACTTATCAAAATGTATAACTAATAATAAAAAATGTAAAAAAAGATATTTTAAATATGAAAAAGTTGGTACCAATTAAAAGAATCAACAAATTTTTTTCTAAAAGAGATTTTGATTTGGAAATTTCTTTAGGTCGTGAAGCGATAGAAGGTGATGGAAATTTTACTGTAATTTTATATAGAGTTGATAGGAAAACAACCCAGGTTGATGATTTATATGGTGAAGCAAGTGCTAGTGAAATCAATTTTCTACCTCCCGTTGAGATTTATATAGTTCCGATTATAGATAAAGCTGAAAATAAAACATATAATCCAGATTCCATGCGTTATCTTGAAGATGGTAATTTAACTTTCATTGTTTATGTACAACATTTAAACGAATTGGCTGTTGATATAACTGTTGGTGATTATATAGCGTATCCAATTGATGAATCGGACGTTGTTTATTTTAATGTGACTAATGCTGGTGAAAAGAATTACGACAACGCTCACACAATAATGGGTTATAAAGGTGCTTATAGAATTATCAATTGTACTTTTGCCAATGAAGATGAATTCAAAGGAATATAAAAAAAATAAATTATGCCACTACCAAAAGGGTTTATTAAAAAAGTAAATTTTATACATCAAAATGTCGGACCTGAAAAAAGACAAGACTACCTTGATGATATAGATTATAAAGGTACGTACCTGCCAAAGGGTGTGAGCTATGAAGATATCGATAAAACATTCATCGATTTTATTGATAAAGAATTATCCCTAGAAATTGATGGTGAATTAGTGCCAGTAAGATTCTTAACCATTCAAAGGTTTGCTGAATTCTCTAAAACATGGTCATTTTCAGATAAATTTAAAAACTTAAAAATGCCCTTCATTACCGTAGTTAGACAACCTGATATTCAGGTAGGTACTAACCAAGCGGGTATATGGAATATTCCAGGCCAACAAGTCTATACATACATGAAAGTACCTACTTTTATTGATGGTAGAAAGGGTATGGACACATATAAAATTCCTCAACCAACTTCGGTTGATATTACTTATGATGTTAGATTTTTCTGTAATAGAATGAAAGATTTGAATAAATTACACACAATTGTTCAAACAACCTTTAACTCTAGACAGTTTTATATTAATGTAAATGCACACCCAATGCCAATTCATTTAGAGAAAATTGGTGATGAGAGTCAAAAAGATGATTTCGACAAAAGAAGATTCTATGTTCAACATTTTGAAATGAAAGTATTGGGATATATTTTAGATGAAGAAGATTTCGAACATATCCCAACTATTAACAGGGGTAATATTCGATTTACGGAAGAATAAAGTGAAGCATTTATATTTATTAGTATGCCACAAGGATATAAAAAAAATATAAAATTTATAAATCAAAATATCGGACCTGAAAAAAGGCAAGATTATCTTGATAATATAGATTATAAAGGAAGTTATTTACCTAAAAGTATCTATTACGAAGATATCGACCAAACATTTATTAATTTTGTTGATAAAATTTTAGAAATAGAAATTAATGGGGTAAAGGTCCCTGTTTATTTTTTAACCATCCAAAGATGGGCTGAATTCTATAAAACTTGGGATACAGCTGATAAATTCAAAAATATTAAAATTCCCTTCATTACTATAGTTAGACAACCTGATATTCAAGTTGGAACAAATCAAAATGGATTATGGAATATTCCAGGCCATAAACTATACACTTATATGAAAGTACCTACCTATATAGGTGGTAGAAAAGGTGCTGATATGTATAAAATCCCTCAACCAACTTCAGTTGATATAACTTATGAAGTTAGGTTTTTCTGTAATAGGATGAGAGATTTAAATATGTTTAATAGAAAAACTCAATTTACTTTTCAATCAAGACAATACTACATCAACGTAAGTGGTCATCCAATGCCAATACATTTAGAGAATATTGGTGATGAAAGTCAGGTTACTGATTTTGATAGACGTAGATTTTATGTTCAAAATTTTGAAATGAAAGTATTGGGTTATATTTTAGATGAAAATGATTATGAATTTGTACCAACTATCAATAGAATGATAGTGTTTACAGAATTATACGATAAAAAACTTAAACCTAAAGTAGTTATTAGGTCATTTAAAGATATTGATGAGATAATTTTAAACGTTGTTATTAAAGCGGACCATTATACTGAAGAATTTATAATAGTACCAGAATATGATGCTGAAATAAGGTCAATAACATACGTAACAAACGTTACAAATGTCAATATAGCCATCAATGGAGTTCAACAAACACTTCCATTTAATATTTTAGCAAACCAAGAAATAACTTTAACTGTTGATAGAGATGTAACTAAAGAAGCTAGATTTGAAATTAAAGGATTAGTTAAATAATGAGTAATATTAATAGAACATATGTATTTGAAACCGTATTAATTAGCGGTGGGACTAGTGGAACTACTCTTGAGTTCTTCACTGGTGCAACCTTTGATACAGGTACAGGTCATTTAGTGCTGATACAACAGTGATAGCCGCTGCGGTTTGGGATAAATTAACTGCTGACCATCAAACTGCCGATACATTCGGTAAAATGTTATATGATATATTGGTTGCTACTGGACAGATTCAACATACAGGGAATGTCAATACTGAATTACTTAAAAATAAGCCAAATAATCCGTAATTTAATTTTACGAATTTTTTTCCATATTTATATATAGAGGTTATTCACCATATAAGTCTGCTTGTTTTTTACAAGCATCCTTGATTAACTTCTCAACAAACCCAAACATTTTAAGACCATTGTCTTGACAATAATCTTTTAAAATTTTATGTGTTGTTGGTGTGATTTTCAAGTTTTTACTCCTTTTCATAGGGTTTTTATTATAAATATAGAGGAAGTATGATAAAACTAAGACAAAAATCATACTAATTATTATATATGTAATATATAATAAAACCTTTTGATAAAAATTTATATATTTATTTAAAAATAAGAATTACAAACTTTAAAATATTAATTACATGAGTTCTAACAACAGAGTATTCGTAAGCCCAGGAGTTTACACTTCAGAGAAAGATTTATCATTTGTAACACGTCAAGTTGGTGTAACAACATTAGGTTTGGTAGGTGAGACAACAAAAGGTCCAGCTTTCCAACCAATTTTTGTTTCTGACTTTAACGAGTTCAAAGCGTTTTTCGGTGGTCTTAACGCAACAAAAGTAGCCAGCACAGGTTACCCAAAATATGAATTGCCATATATCGCAAAATCATATTTCACAAAATCAAACCAACTGTATGTGACTAGAGTTTTAGGATTTTCAGGCTATGATGCTGGACAATCTTGGGCGATAACAGCTGATAATAACCAAGTGGTTGCGCTTTTAAGAAGTAGAGCCGCTTATGATGGTACTGAAACATTAACATTCCAAACTACCGCATTAGGAATGGTTGATAGTTTAAGTGCGTTGACTGCTGATGCTAAGGCTGAGTTTACTCTTAGTGGGGCTTCAACAACAAGTACTGGATTTACATACAACGTTTCTTTTGATTCAACCAAAAAGAATTTCATTACTAGAGTATTAGGTACTAACGCTGAAACAGGTCAAGCACCTATTTATGTTGAGGAAATTTATTCAAAGATGTTAGAAAATTTAATTTCTACTTCAGGTGTGACTGGATTAACTGTTGGGTTAATTGATAATGCGTCTATATTTTCAGATTATAAAACTGAATATTTACCAGCTGTAACACCATGGGTAGTTTCAGAGGTTAACGGTAACGTTATTAAAAAATTATTTAGATTAGTTACAATATCTGATGGTAATACTGCAAACTCTGAAATTAAGGTTTCAATTGAAAATATTAAACCTGATGATAGAGAATTCGATGTTAGAATTAGGGCTTTTTATGATACTGATGCAAACCCTGTTACATTAGAAAGATTTTCAAGATGTACTATGGACCCAACTTCAGATAACTTCGTTGCTAGAAGAATTGGTACTTTAGATGGTTTTTATGCATCTAACTCAAATTATGTATTACTTGAATTGGATGAAGATGAAGATACTACAACTTCTTTCCCAGCTGGTTTTACAGGTGTTCCATCAAGAATTTATAGTGGTGTTGATGCACCTTCAATTGGGTATAACCAATCTTACGCTGCATATTCTAAAATTAGAAAAATTTATTTAGGTTTATCTGATACTGTTGGTATTGACCAAAATTTCTTTAATTACTTAGGTACTGATTTAACAGTAACAAGTGGTGTTACTGATGGATTCCACATGGATAGCGGTGCAACTAACAGTATGTTAGCTGGATACACCTTTGTTAATGGTGATTCTGAACTTAGAGATGATGCTGGAATAGTTGGTACTAGCTACGAAAAGATATATTCTCGTAAATTCACAATGGCACCTTACGGTGGTTTTGATGGGTGGGATATCTTTAGAAATAGTGAAAGAACAAACACTGACACATTCAAAATTGGTGGAGCTAAAAGTAGTTTAGCTATAACAAGTACTGCAATTGAAACTAAAGTTGTGAGTAACGGTGATTTAGGAACAACTTCCGATTATTACGCTTATTTTGAAGCTATAAACACATTCAATAACCCTGAAGCTATTAACATTAATGTGTTAGCAACACCAGGTATTGATGTATTTAATCAAACAAATTTAGTTGAAGCTACAATTGAAATGGTTGAAGAGCAAAGATGTGATTCAATTTATATTGTAACTACACCAGATAGAAATGCTGGTACTGAAGATATCTTAGATGTTGATGATGTAGTTTCTACATTGGATAATACAGGAATCGATAGTAACTATACTGCAACATACTGGCCTTGGGTGCAAGTATCTGATACAGATAACAACGTATTACTTTACTTACCGCCTACAAGAGATGTGTGTAGAAATATCGCATTAACTGATAATGTATCATTCCCATGGTTTGCTGTGGCGGGTGTTCAAAGAGGTGTTGTGCAAGCGATTAAAGCAAGAAAAAAATTAACTCTAGATGAAAGAGATACATTGTATGAAGGTAGAATTAACCCAATTGCAACATTCGCTTCTGAAGGACTTGTTATATTTGGTAATAAAAACTTACAAACTAAAGATTCTGCATTAAACAGACTTAACGTAAGAAGGTTATTATTACAAGCAAGAAAATTAATATCTGCTGTATCAATAAGATTATTATTCGAACAAAACGATGAAGTAGTAAGAAATCAATTCAAAACATTGGTTAACCCAATTCTTGAAAACATTAGAAGTGAAAGAGGTCTTACAGATTTCCGTGTAGAAGTTGATAACACACCTGAATCAATTGATAGAGGTGAATTAAATGGTAGAATTTTAATAAAACCAACTAGAGCTTTAGAGTTCATCACAGTTGAATTTGTGGTAATGAATACTGGTGCTTCATTCGAGGACATATAAAGTATTAATATAATAAAAAACTCCTTAATGATTTATTAAGGAGTTTTTTTATATGTAATAGTTCCACAATCATAAATTCTATTAAAACCCCTATTACTCATTATCTCACATTCAGTTAGATTTCCATCAAAACCTTCTTTAATTAATTTATCTTTTCTAAAACCAAATCTATGTTTACGATTTTTATTAATAACATACCAATAATTAGGTTTGTTGATTCTAATTTCTTCAAAACCTAATGTTTTATATAATCCACCATCACTCCATCTTCTATCTGCATAACTAACAATTTCTTTCGGCCTATTTTCACGTATGAAATGTTTTAAAAGTTTTGATGCACCACCAATAACATTTGTGTTTAATTTATTACAAAATCTAGACAATTCAAAATCATATTTTTGTTGTCCAATACCCAATCTAGGTTTATTAAATAACATAATACTAACCAATTCACCCTTATAACGCAATCCAATGTGATGCGTTGCATTTATACCACCTTGTAGGTGATTATCATTAAGAAATTTAATACTCTCTGAGTTACTTATATTATCTATAATACACTCTCTACCATAAATTCTATTTTCAGTTAGATTTAATAGATTTTTTAATCTTGATTTAACAATTTCTGGTGTGTTAACCCATTCATCTTCAAAAATATGGATTAATTGAATACCTTGTTTATCACATAATTGGGTTTTATTTAAATGATAATCTTTATTTAAAAATTCTTCAGAATGCCAATATAATCCATCAAACTCGATTGCTATTTTCTTAGATGGTATGTATATATCTAATTCTTTACCTAATATTATTGACCTATTAGATGTAATTGTGTCAACACCTAACGAATTAATGAATTTATTAATTTCAATTTCTTGGTTGGATATAATTGAGACACATTTAGCACAACCATGTCCACTTAAATGGTCATAAGGTAATTGCTCAAAATCACCATGCTTGGGGCATGTAATATTGTATTTATTAACCATATTAACATAATCACCAGACTTGTAAGTGTATTTATTATTATGAACAAGATTAGCTTTTATTATGAATTCTGTGTTTGATAAAGTTAATTTAACTTTTGTAGATTCAATACCACAACTAGGGCAGCCTTTACCTCTAATATGATTATAAGGTTGTTGTTTAAATTCACCATGAATTGGACATATAATTGTAACTTTTGTTTTTGAATCTACATAATTAACTTTGATGTAATCATATTTATTACCATGGGTATTTTCAGATTTAATTAAAAAATCAGTTAATGTTTCTTTTATATTTTTACGTTCTAAATGACATTTTTGACAACCCGATTTATAATGACCATTTGGTAATTGTTCAAAATCACCATGTTTGGGGCATGTTATTATTAATTTATTTTCAGAACCGTTATACACTGTTTTAGAATAATTATATTTATTACCATGAGTGTTTTTAGCTTTAATTAAAAACTCATCTAAATTAGTAACTTTACCACCACATAAAACACATTTTTTATAACCTCTTAAATGTTCAATAGGTGTTTGTTTAAAATAAATTAAATGTTCATTACATAGGATATCTATTGGTGTTTGACTATCTAGGTAATTCATTTTTGAATAATCGAATTTATTTTTGAATTTATTTTTAACCTTTTCTAAAAATTTATCAACCTTTTTAATATTTTTTTTCATTTTTTTTATATTTATTATTAAATAACAATTAGTATTTTACAATGATACTACAAAAAATTTAAAAAAACAAGAAAATATGTCAGATTTATTGATGAAAATGCCCGTACCATACGAGCCTAAGAAAAAAAATAGATGGTTAATGAGATTTCCAGCCGAATTAGGTATTCAACAATGGTGGTTGCAATCAGCATCACGTCCTTCAATAGAACAAAATGAAGTGGAGATTCCTTTCTTGAATACTTCAACTTGGGTTATTGGTAGATTTACTTGGTCAACAATAGACGTTGTTTTCAGGGATGCAATTGGACCTTCATCTTCTCAAGCTATTATGGAATGGGTAAGATTACAATCTGAGTCAGTAACTGGAAGACAAGGTTACGCTGCTGGATATAAAAAAGACGTTGAAATTGAAATGTTAGACCCAACTGGTGTTGTTGTTGAAAAATGGCAATTACAAGGAACGATGTTAACAAATGTTGGTTTTGGTGATTTAGCAATGGATGATGATGGTATCGCAGATATCACAGCTACATTGAGATTTGACAGAGCAATATTAATATTCTAGTATCATACTGATTATCAGTTAGTTACAAATTAAAAAGTAAAATAGCTACGTCAAATATTAGGATTCTAAAATTTCAAATAATGATATACAATATGTCATGTGGTTTGAAATGAAAATAAACGGTTTAGGACCGATTATAGTCAAACGGCTATTAAAATCACTTAAGTTTCGCTACCTAAGTGATTTTTTTTTATATTTATATTAAACAGATTTTATGAAAATACCAATAGTTAAATACAGTGATAAATTCTTAGACTCAATTAGTTGGTTTATGAAAATAGGTGGCGTTACTTTATGGCCATATATCGTATTAAGAGAAAGATATAATAGCTCACAATATTATAAAAATGTGGCTAAAAAAATTATTAATCACGAATCAATTCATATAAAACAACAACAAGAAATGTTAGTGATACCATTTTATTTATGGTATGGTATTGAATGGTTTATAAAACTTTTTAAATACGGCACAAAGGCGTATAATAACATTTCATTTGAAAGAGAAGCGCATTCTAATGATGATAACCTAGATTATCTTAATGAAAGAAAATTCTGGGCATGGATTAAATATATATAAAATGACAAGAAGAAATGATAAAAAATCAGCAATGCGTGAAGCTAATAAGAGGTTTCAAGAAAGAATGAATGCTCAAAGTTTATATGCTGAAGAAAAAGTAGTTAAATACACTATTGTTCCAGATTTATACCCTCAATTGTCTAAAATCTTAAAATAATGAAAACAAAATTAAAGATAACCGAAGCACAATTTAAAAGATTAAAAGAAATTTTAATCAAAGAAACTAAATTTAGTTGGGATGGAAGATATGCCAACGAAGATGTGAACGAAATTATGCTGGGTAATGATATGGAATTACCATTAGAAGAAGATTTAGATGAAACATGTGGTTGTCCACTTAACCAACCAGAACCAACAGACGTTAAAAATAGTCAATGGTTTTCAAAAGAAGATGGTGAAAGAACTATCGATAATATCTACAATTAAGAAAAAAAACTTTATTTTAAGTATTTATAGTATATAATATATTTAAATAAGTTTTTATAAAATGGAAAAACCAAATGTATTCCCAGCATCAAAAATGACTGATGCTATGAAGGAAGCCAATGAAACTGGCACAAAAATAGCTCAACAAGCTAAAGAAGAATTAGCTATCATCGAAAAACACAAATCTAAAGGTGAAATGGAGGCTCAAGCTCAAATGAATAAAGAAAGTCTTGAGCGTTTAGAAGAACAATTAAGATTAAGAGATGAATTAATCGCACAAAGAAAGGCTGAAGCTCAAGGTCTAGAAATTGAAGCACCAATTGATGTTAAACCTAAAGTAAGTTATTCACAACCTGAAACAAAAGCGCATAAAAAAATTGAATTATCTAATGAAGATAGATATGCGGCTTTAAGTACTCCACAAGAAGACGTGCCTTATGACCTACTTAAATTACCAAGTGAAGGGTTATTATACAAAAAAGGTAAAAGTGCCTTAAAAGTGGCTTATTTGAATGCTATGGATGAGAATATCATTACCAACCCAAATCTTTTAAAGTCAGGAAAGTTTTTAGAGATATTAATCAATAGAAAAATATTAGATACTAACATTAGATATAAAGATTTACATGTTGGTGATAGAAATGCAATTATGATTTGGTTACGTTCTACAGGTTTTGGACCAATGTATAAAATTAAATTGAATGACCCTAACGATGATTATAAAGAATTTGAGGTTGAACTTGATTTATCTAAATTAGGAATTAAACATTTAGGTGTAAAACCTGATGAAAATGGTCATTTTACATTTAAATTACCTGTTGCTCAAACAACAATAAAATTTAGACTATTAAATACTGGTGATGTTGAAGATATTGAAACTCATTTGGATGAAATGTCTAAAGAAATGGGACCTGAATTTACTGACGCTTCAACATACACACTTTTAAAGCAAGTTGTTGCAGTTGAAGATGATTATGATTCTGAAACAGTTAAAAACTTTGTTGAACAAAAAATGAGACTTGGAGATGTGAGAGCATTTAGAAAGTATGTGAACGAAATTGAATCTGGCATTGATATGAATATCACAGTCGAGACTCCTGGGGGTGGGTCCCTTGCCACGTTTCTTCCCCTTAACTTTTCATTTTTTTGGCCTGACCTTGGAATATAAGAGGCAGTTATTGGAAGAAATTTATGTTTGTAGACAACATTTAGGGTTTTCTTATGAAGATTTAATGAGAATGCCAACTTATGAAAGACGATTCTTTATGGTTACGTTACAAAACGAAGCTATTGACGCTGAAGAACGTAGAAGTAGTGGTTCTAGAGTTACAAAAACAGGTAAATGGTCACAAACTAGGAAATATTCACCTAAATAAGAAAAGCCCTTAATTATTAGGGGTTTTTATAAAACGGAGCATAAAACCCACCCACCGTTTTTACGTGGGTGGGATATAAGCGACAAAAAAACTTGACCTTTTAACTATAGAGTTGTATATTTACAAATAATAAGTTATCGATAACCAAGATAACCTGTTCTTTGATGTATGATATGTGGTTGGCAAACAAGGTTTTGTTTGCCATAAAATCATGGAAAGCAAATGAAAAGAATTTTCATGTCTGAATGCGGGACGCATTTCGGACAATAAGCAAAAACAAGTGGAGGTGTTGTCGTTGGGCAAGTCAATGAAACTTGAAGCCCATCCATCACGAAGTGTGGATGGGTAGTTCACTAGATATTTATATTAAAACGATTCATTATGAGTGATATGACATACGCATATAAAGTTATGGCTTCATTATTATTAGAAGCTGAACTAAAGGAAGTTTTACCAAATATACAACAAGAAAGTGTAATTAGATTGGTTTTAAAAGATAAATCTGAAAAAACATTTTTTGTTGAGTCAAATTTAGCTGGTAGAGTTATTATGGTTGATAAAAGTGATGGTAAAGAATACACTTTTACCAAAGATGCGATTAGTGATGGTACTTTAACAATTTATAAATATGAAAAAAATTCACCAAGTGGTGAAGGTGCTAAAATCGTATTGAAAGTTGAAGAGTTTAGTACTGCTAAAAAAGGTGGCGAAATAAAACAAGTAGATATCGTTAAACCTATTGAAGAGAATCGTTTAGAGGAAAGAATGAATGAAATGAATGACATTATAAAAACGGCTAAAAAAGGTTCTATAATCAACATTGCTTCAGAAGAAAAAATTGCTGAAAATGATGGTATAACAAATAATATTTTTTTAAGAGTTAATGAAATTACCCCTAAAAAATTAAGTTGTACGTTAGAAGATATCAATTCTGATGGTGAAAGTACTAAAATTAAAACTTTATTAAATACATTTAAAAATAGAAATATATATATCAGCATTAATAGTTTAGTAAAAATTAAAAATAACGATTTAGTGTTAAATCTTTATAGGTCAGATAGAATTGTACAAATTACTGGGTTATTAAATATTGAAGTAGGTGGCGGTGGGGTTGATAACGGTGATAGTGATTACACACCAATGAGTAAACAAGAATTAATTGATAAAATCAAAAGTAGCCCACATAGTAAAGAATATTTAGAAGCTATGGATAAAACACCTGATTTTTGGGATACATTAATGAATGCATCACCAAAAGGTGTTAATCAATTAAACCAAATATTAGATAAAGAGGTAACTAAAAATTCTTATTTAACCGTAGGAAGGCAAATTCAATTCGAAATAATTTCTGGGTCAGTTATAGTTGACAATAACATTAAATTATTGAATACTGATAAATTTAGAAGTCATAAATACCCTGGTAAAATAGAAAAAGGTAATATTATAATAAGTGGGCGTAGAAGAAGTACTAATGGACATTGGGAGTTAAAAATTTTAAAAGATTTAGGTGATGGTAATTTTAAAGTTAGGGTAAGTCATTGTGATATGGACCTTAATTGTAAAATAGTAGAGGATGAAGGCGCAATAAGAATTGTTGAATAATATAAATAATGGCTAAGAAAAATAAACTACAAGAAGAAGAACTTGCTGCCCATAAAGAGAGGGTTAGATTGATTAATGAAGCGTCAAAAAGTTTAAATGACTATAATAAGTTATTACACGAAACTGAAAGCCTCAATAAAAATCTATTATACATACAAGGTCAACGTGCTAAACTACAAGAAGAAGCTAAAAAGCTTCAAGATGAAATAACTAAACGTGAAGCTAACGGTCTTGCATTAACTGATAAAGAAATTGATGCCCGTAAGGTTAAAATAGGGTTAATAAATAATGAGGTTAATTCACTTACAAACGTTGAAATTCAAGCTGAGAAAAACCTTAAAATACACCAAGATGCAGTAAAAAGTGTTAAAGTCCATGCTTTAACTGCAAAAGATATTGTTAGACAAACCAAAGAGTTAGGTAAAATATTATATGACCAACGTCATTATTGGTTAAAACAACAAAAATCTGTTAGAGAGACCGAACTTCAAATGGGTATTCTTTCTAACCAAGCTGCTGGATTCAGAGATAACATATATAAATCTTCTATTACTACTGCTAAAATTGGTATTAACACTAAAGATTTAGCACAACTTCAAGGTAGATATAGTGACAATATTGGGCGTAGTGTTCAATTATCTGGTGAGCAATTAGAGGCAATGTCTCAATTAGCTAAAGGTACTGTTTTAGGTGTTGAGGGTGCTGGTGAATTTGCCGCTGAAATGGAAAACTTCAATATTTCAGCAAAAGGTTCCGTAGCATTCGTTGAAGATATGCTTGCTACATCCACTAAAATGGGTGTTTCAAGTGGTAAAGTTATTAAGAATGTTCAAAATAACATGAAAATAGCTAACAAATATGCATTTAAAGGTGGTATTAAAGGTTTAGGTGAGATGGCTAACCTAGCTACCAAATTTAAAATTGAAATGCAAACTATTGCTGATTTCGCTGAAAACTTAATCACACCTGAAGGTGCGGTAGAAGCTGCGGCTAAATTACAAGTTTTAGGTGGTGCTTGGGCTAGATTAGGTGACCCATTCGAGTTGATGTATAGAAGTAGAAATGATATGAAAGGGCTAACTCAAGATATTATCAATGCTACTAAAGAAACGGCTAGATTTGATGAAGCTACTGGTGAAGTTACTATTGACCCAATGGAATTACATAGGTTAAGGGAAGTTGCCAATGCAACAGGAATGTCATTTGATGAATTAGCTAAATCAGCTAGGGAAGCTGCAAAATTTACTAAAATAGAAAGTGGTATATCTAGTATTTTCAGTGATGAAGATAAATCATTTATATCAAGTCTTGCTCAATTTGATAAAGATAGTGGTGAGTTCAAGGTTACCATGCAAGTAGGTAACGAAACGGTAACTGAAAGTGTTGATGCACTTCAAAGAATTACACCTGAAATTGTAAAATCACAACAAGAATACCAGAAAAGTCTTCAAGGAAGAGCTGAAGAAGCGATGACATTCAATGAAAGATTTGATGCGTTGAAAGATACCTTTAAATCTGGATTATTACCAGCATTTGAAAAGATTTCAGGTGTGATTGAAAGTTTAATTGCTACTTTCAGTCCTATGGTCACAAATATAGCTGAATTTATGGCTGAATGGCCAAAAACATTTGCAGCTATTGGTGGTGTAGTTACTGGATTAGCATTGATTGGTAAAGAAGCTTTATGGTTTGCTAGAGGTATTAAATTAGGTTTAGGTTTTAATAGTGTTGCTAATGCTGATGGTGGTATTAATAGCCTTTTAGATGATGCTAAAGGTGTTACTTCTAAACAATGGGGTGGTAAATTATTTGGTAATATGGCTAAAGGTGGTGGATTTAAAGGGTTACTTAGAAATGTAGGTAAAGGTTCAGTTTCTGGTGGTGCTATTGGTGCTGGTCTTTTAGCTGGTGGTTTAGCTGGTTATAATGAATGGTCTGAAAACAAAGAAGCTGGTATGGATACTGGTGAAAATATACATCGTACTGCAATGACTGGCCTTGGTGGTGGCCTTGGTGCTTGGGGTGGTGCTGCTGCTGGTGCTGCAATTGGTTCAATTATTCCTGTAATTGGTACTACTATTGGTGGTATTGTTGGTGGTATTGTTGGTGGTTGGGGTGGTACTAAACTCGGTGATTTGGCTGGTGATGCTAGATATGGTGGTGAAGGTATGAATTATAGTATGCCACAAAATGATTTCATTGCTAGACCTAATCAAGATGCAATTCCATTTAATTCAAGTGATACATTGATTGGAGCTAAACCCGATGGACCTATTGATAGAATATTAGATAAAAACGGCATTGCTAAGCCAGGTAAAAATGACGATTCAATTGATAGTTCATCATTAATAAAAGCGATTGAAAAAGGTAAGAACATTGAAAGATATATTAGTAAAGAAAAAGCTTATAACCATAGTGGTAGTAAGGTTTTAGTCGAATTTAATAAACCTTTAGCGGTTGAAGGAAAGTTAGAATTAACTACTAATGATGGAAGTTTTAAAATTGATTTAAACGACCCATTTTTAATGAGAGAATTGAGTAGGAAGATACAAGAACAATTAACTTCGGCTATTAATGGAGGTAGAATACCTTCTAACCCAATTGTTGCTTAATTATTTTATCTCTCAAAACCCTTATAAAATAAGGAAAAGTAAAATTTTTTAAAAAAAGTTGAGTTTTTCCTTGTATTTTTTTAATTTATTTTGTTTTTTATAAAGTATTAATAGAATATATTATATATTAAAATTAATTTAAATACTAATAGTATACTAATTTAAATACTAATATTGCGTTTTTAAGTTTTCAACTAAACCCTACTGTTTTTAATGAATTAAAATTAAAATATAAAAAAAGAGTTAAATTAATATTTATAATAAAAGAAAAGCATGGCTAATTCAATAAATTATTTATCTCCCAATTTTAGAGATTTGTTATTAAACAGAAATTTAATATTATCTGATACTGTAACTAATAACGGTTTAAGTGTTTCTGCTATTGGTTTAGGTTCTCAAGCGAATATATCCACTAATTTTGATTCCATTCAACCATCTGAAAATTTAGAAGATTCAGGTGTTAATTATCGTAATGATGTTATTAGTAGAAATAGATATACTTCAACCGAAGATATGGTTGCCGCAACCATAATAAACAATTCTTATAGTTATGCTCAACGTGATGGTGGTTATATTGATGAGAATAAAGATTTAAATCTTGGTGGTTATGGAACCAAAAGTTTGGATGTTTTAGATAGTATTCTATCTCAAGAAGGTTTTGGATTAGGAAATGGTAGTTTCACTTCTCAAGGTGACATCAGAACAACATTAGCTGGGAGGGCTCTAGGAGCCACTGGGGGTATAAATGAGACACCTTTAGGTATAATAGGTGGTCAACAGTTACTTTTAGCTTTGGGTCAAAGAGCGACCTTTAATGCGCAAAGAGAGTTATTCGGTCAAGTTAATCTTCAACCGTTTAGTTTATTAAGTGGGTCTGACTTTATTGTACCCGATAATAGTATTACTGTTAGAGGTACAACTGCTGGTAGAATTGGTGATTTAGCTTTAGATATTACAGGATTCAATTTACCAATTGATATTATTGATGAAAACGCTTCAATTTTTACGAATAATGTAGACGTTAATATGAGTGAAGCTAGTTTATTAAGAAACGTTTCTTTAATCAAATATACAGGTAAAGGACAATTACTTAGATTATTTGATAATCTTAATTTAAATGAATTTAAACCTGCATATACTTCAGATGGTGCTGGTAGAAGTAAATTAGGTGTTACTGACCCTCGTGAATATAACGTAAATACTAGTGGTGTAACTTTAAATTCACTTGAGTTTAGTCCACTTAATGGTTTACCTGTTGCAAGTCAAACAGAATTTAACGGAAGTGATTCAATTTGGAACCCAAATTCAACTTTTAGTGATACTGGTGATTTATTATCTAAAACTAAAGATTTATTCAATGATATTGTAAAATATAAAATTAATTTCGATGCTCAAGGTACACCTTTAGTTGATTTCTCACAATTAAACACACCATCAGGTAATAGATTATCTAAAAGTAGTGGGGTTTTAAGTCAAGATTATCTAATGGGTAGTTCTGATATTGATAATGTGTTTTGTAGAACATGGACATCAACTAAAACTTATGGTTCAGTTAGTGATTTACAAAAAAATAGCGGGTTATTTAATTATAGAGATAAAATTAGGAATGATATTGAAGATTCTGTATTAGGTAGTAATGGTTTTGTTAAAATTTCACCTTATAAAATACCTGATAGCGGTGCTGTTGACCCTTATGAGGCTAAGAAATTCATGTTTTCAATTGAAAACTTAGCTTGGAATGATTCATTAGAAAACTTACCTAAATTTGAAATTGGTAATGGTGACCCTAAAACAGGAACTAAAGGTAGAATTATGTGGTTTCCACCATATGACATAAAATTTACTGACACAACAACAATTGATTGGGATTCAACTAAATTCATTGGTAGAGGAGAACCAGTTTATACTTATAATAATACTGAAAGAAGTGGTACTTTAGCATTTAAAGTAATAATTGATTATCCTGATTATATGAATAATAGTAAAATTATTACTAATGAATTAATGGCTAGTTTAGTTGCTGGTTGCACTGATTATAACCAATATTTTTCACAAAATGAATTAGCTCAATTACAAGAAGAAATAAATGCTGATATTAAATTAGAAGAAGAATTTATAGCTACGGACGTTTATTTACCAGATAATTTTAACTTTTATTTCCCTAATGACGTTGCTTCGTTATATCCAGATTATGAAGATAACAATGCGATATCCCCACTTATTACATATTCTGAAGGTTACACATCAAGTGTAGGAACACCTTCCAATAACTGGACTCAATATGGATTAAATACTCGTTGGAATGTAGTAGGGTTTTCAGATTTAATTAAAGAGGCTGTATTACAAAATAATGGTATAGCTATTAAATTAAGTGGTTATGCAAGTAAAGTTGGGACTGCTGAATCAAATATAAGATTATCTGATGCTAGAATTGCAACAGTAAAACAATGGTTTCAAACTAATGTTAAAAGTGATATAAGATTTGTAGAAACAACATCAAGAGGTGATAAAGATGCTACTTCTGATGCTACTTATAGAGTAGATTCTGAGTTGGTTAAAAAAGAAAGAGCTGTGATAGTCGAATTCATTTATCAACCTGAATACGATGAACAAATATCAAATGTTACGGATATTAAGACAGAAAAAACAAATTCCGCAGCTAAAGAAATTATACGTAGAGTCACGAATAGATTCCATCGTGAAGATGAATATTTTGAGAAATTAAAGAAAAGTGATTCTCAAAGTGATAAAATTATTTATAATAATATTAGGGAGAAAATAAAATTCTTTCACCCAGCATTTCATTCAACAACACCAGAAGGATTTAATTCTAGATTAACATTTTTACAACAATGTACTAGGCAAGGCCCAACTAATAAAACTAACAAGAGTAATAATTTAGCTTTTGGAAAACCACCAGTATGTATTTTAAGAATTGGTGATTTTTATCACACTAAAATAATAATTAATAGCCTTGGGATAGATTATGAACCATTGGTTTGGGATTTAAATCCAGAAGGTGTTGGAGTTCAACCAATGATAGCAAATGTTAATATATCATTTAAATTCATTGGTGGAAGTGCGTTAAATGGGCCTATAAATAAATTACAAAATGCTGTTTCTTTTAATTATTTTGCCAATTCGGGTGTTTATGACCCTAGAGCTGATAGATGGGTTAGGAAAGAAAAAATAAACCCAACAAAACCAGAATTATTTGACCCTTTAGAAGGTGTTACTAATTTAAGAGAGTTTGCTGAAGAAGCTTATGACCCATTTAAGAAACCAAAAACCTCACTAAAAAATGATGAAAATACTGTAGCTGAAGTTGAAGCTAAAAAACAAAGTGAAGTAAATGCAACTACCATTTCAGATGAGCAGATATTTAAAAATCTTGGATGGACTGTAAAATTTAATAGTTTTGTAAATTTAGGTACCACAAATACTTTTGATTTAACTTATACTAGTGGAGGTAGTTACCCATTAACTAGTCTTTCTAAAAATTATGGCTATAAAATCGAAATTGGAACTTCAAGTGGGTTTAAAATAATTATGACTGGGCAATTTAATTCTACGTCACCTAACAGTGCGGTTATAAATTCTTCAGCATCAATACCTAATACAACTTGGAATCAATCAGAGTATGGTACTGGTAATAAATCATTTAAATTTTCTTTAACGAGTGGTGGTCTTACTTATACTGAAACAATAATAGTTGATGTAGAAACTGGTTTAGAGATTTAAAATTAAAAATTATGGCACAAAAATATTTAGATAGATACGATAGGTTTAGGAGTGACAATGACTATAAACCAATCCCTGGAATTAAGATACCAGAAAAAAATACAGATAAGTACTTGATTTATAAGGTTGGTAGCACTAGATTTGATGTGTTGAGTCAAAAATATTACGATACACCTTATTATGGGTGGTTAATTATGTTAGCAAACCCAGAATTTGGAGGTTTAGAATTCAACATACCAAATAATAAAATAATTAGGGTACCATTCCCTTTCGTTACATCTATTAATGATTATTTAGATGAAATAGATATATATTTCAAATTGTATGGCTAATTTAAAGTCGAATGTTAAAGTTACTAAAGTTAAGAATCTTTGGGTTATAGACCCAAATGGTGAAGACTCTACAGCAGCTAATTTAGAAGATTTAAATATATCTGTTGAGTTAGAAGTTTTAGTAAGAGGTGATGACCCTATAATTTATTCTAAAAATAATATAAACGCTACTAACCCTACCAGTAATGAAGTAACTAGAATTAGTTTTATTGATGGTTCTGGTAATGAAGAAAAGTATTTAACAACTCACTACACTGAATTAAACACTAAATTTAATAGGGATAATAAAGATTTGGGTACATTAGGTATCGAGACAATAGATATTAGTTTTAACACTTCATATGTACCTATTGTAAAAATCAAATTCAAAGATATAAGAGGTCAATTATTTGAATTAGGTGAAGAGTCACCATATTCATTTTTATTTAAAATGCCTTACCCAATATTTTATTTAACTGTTAAAGGTTATTACGGAAAACCCGTTCAATATGCTTTACATATGACTAAATTTAACGGTAATTTAGATAATGAAACGGGTAGTTTTATTATTACATGTGATTTTATTGGTTATACATATGCATTTTTATCTGATTTATTAATGGGTATATTAAAAGGAACGCCTTACACACAAAAAGGTATTAATGCTATTAAATCCATTCAAGGGTTTACAACTTTTGAAGAATTACGAAGTATTGTTAAAAAATTGGAAGATTATATCATTAAATTCAGAGAAGATAATAAACAATTAAAGGCGTTAACCATTTATGATAAATTAAATACGAAATTACTTTCCATTGAACAATCATTAACAAATGTGTTTCCATTAATATTTGAAGGTTATACTAAACTTACTGACACTGGGGTAACCACAGCTCAAAACATGGCTGTAGCTATGAATACCAATGTAAATTATTTCACAAATAATCCTGATTATTTAAAACCATATACATTATCTGACACTACTAAAAAAGAATATAAAAATTCCACATTAAAATTAGTTGAAGAATATAATGAGTTAAACCAAGTTAAAGGGGATTCAAAAACTTTTAAGTTAAATATTGAAGATTTTCAATTGGATAGTAATGGAATATTTTATAATAATTTTAAAGTAGCAGATTTTATTCGTAAAAACGAATTTAATATAGCTACTACATCATTTTATTCATTTGATGAATTTCAAAAAAGTAAGGATATTAAAAAATACCTTAATTTTAAAATAAAAGAACAAAATGACACTTTTATTAAAGAAATGTATGGGTATACGCTTGATATAATTAATAAAAAGTATAGAGATAATAATTTAATAACCGACCCTTCAATAAAAAACATGGTTGATATTAGATTTGCATTAAATAAAGTTAGATTAACTAGGGAAAAATTACAAGAGGAATTTGATAAAAATAAAAAGTTAGTAACTGAATCTTTCACTCAAGATATTAACAGTTTCTTAAAAAAAGAAGGAACTAAATTTGACGCTTCAATAGGGTCTTTATTTAAAATTTTATGTGACCATGTTGATTTATTTATTGATGTTGTTAAAAACCTTGAAGAAGAAATAGAAAATGACCGAAAAAATGGTAATAGAAATTTACAAGCAGCTGATAAAAGAAATTTTACTGAATTTATAAGCATTAACGGTTCTAATCAAATTGCGGTTGCACCATTTCCAGAATATGTAGAAGATGAAGGTAAAGACACCAACGGTGATGGTACTTTGGTTGAAAAATGGTTAGGTTCTAAGCGTAAATTTAGTGAATATGCTGAAGTTAAATTTATCAACGATTTATACGATTCTATTAAAATGGCCGCTAAAAAGGATAAAGAAATAATAGAGGGTATTTACGCTGACTCTAAAGCGTGGTTTCCAATAAACCCATTAGAAACATTAGCGTTTGATGAAAACAATGAAAATCCTTGGAATAGCGTAATCCATTCTAACATACAACCAGCCATGAAATTGATTGTTCAAAGAATGGCATTATTTTTAGGTTTTTCGCATAAAAATTTAACTATTGAAGAAATTACTGAAGTAGCTAAAATTGAAGCTAATCAAGCCTATAACACTCTTATAGATGTTAAAAATGTTATAATAGAACCTAACGGTAATATTGATACACAAATAAAAACATATTTTGGTGATAGTCAAGAAACATTTGGTAAAGTAGGCACATTTCATGGATTAAGATTATATTATAATAAAAGTTTTTTAGGTGGGGATAAAATTGTTTATCATCACGATAAACCAGATATTGGTAATGGTGGTTTTAAAAATTTTAATGATGCATTTAATAACAGACCAGAATTTATTCCAATTAACCAAACAACCAAATCTTTAGATAGTAAATTTAATGAATTAAATACAAATACTGGTAGAAGTTATTTTAATGGTACGTTTATTAGTAATGTAATATCTAATAGTCAATTGAATGAGGGTACAAATAATGAGATTGAATATGAAAAATTTATTAAAATAATAGATAAAAGTGATTATACTAAACAATTAATTTACGAAAGTTATGTAACGGGTGGTGACGGTAATGGTGTTGTAAGCGAAATGGCTGAAAATGAGTTAGTGAGTACACATAATACATTACTTGGTGGTCGATATAGAACACATGAATTCATGACATACAAAACTCCAAAAAGTGAATCACCTTTATTTTATGAATTTTATGATATAAGATTAAAAGAAAATCTTATAAGTAGAGCTGGTGATGAAGGTAAAAATTTTATTTTTAATTCAAATTTTAAAAGTAATAAAAAAATTTATAATTTATTTGGTTCTAGATTTTATTATAATCAAACAGATAATTATAGTAAAGCTTTATTATTTTTACATTCAATACCTTTTGAAGGACTTTTATATAAAAATTCTTATGAAATTTTACCTTTAGGGTTATTGAGTAATAAAACTTTAAAATATTTTAATGAAAGGGCTGGGTTTACTTCAATCCCATATTCTTGGATTTTGTTTATGGGTGGTTTATTATTTAGAAATTCTAAATCTTCAGATATTCTTAAATATAGTATAACAAAAATTGGTGATGAAAGTTTAATTCCTAATATAAATAATGTTGAAATCAATAAAGATGAATACTTAATTTATTCATCAATTAGTAGTACACCAATAAATTTTAATACTGTTAGTATAGGTTCTACTAAGTACGAACAACTTTCAGATGTAATTAAAAATTTACCAAATAGTGTTAAAGATATTTTCATCAATGAGTTTATTAATTGGGTTGATAGTGAAAATGGTTGGTTAAATATACAGAATAATTTAGAAATTTTTGATGATACCACATCAGATGACCAAATAATTACAATTTGGAATAACTTAAAAGTCAACCCTAATGATACGACAGGATTTAAAACAAATGTTTCAACTAATTATAAAGTTATACCAAATAACGAAAAGGGTTATTTTGATTTAGAAATCATAACCGCTAGTCCAGCGTCAAATGATACATTCTTATTTCTTATTGATGAAAAAGTTTTAATAAACGGAACTTATAGAATTTGGGAAGGTAAAACTGATAGAATTAGTAATTTTGAAATTCCATCAATTCAACAAAAAGAATATCTTAGTACATTTTTTTCCACATATAAAACCTTAAATGCTACATCAACTAACCCTGATGCAGAAATTAATAAAAATTTATTTGGCACTGATAAAGTTGATGATATTAAATTAGGGTTATATAAAAATATTAAATCTATTTATAATAAATGGATTCTTGGTGTACATCCAAGTATGGAATCTATAATAACTGGTAATTTATACAAAAATTTTAACTTTCTAGATAGGGCTTATATTGATATTAGCGGTAAATTTAAAGTTTCACCTACTGGATTCGTAGATTACCTATCAAGTAATTCAAACATTAGTTTTTATAATTTTATTGCTAGAATACTTAGAGATAATAACTTTGATTTTATTCCATTACCAACATTTATTGATTATTCTTCTAAAGAAAGTGTTACTAGTATATTTGAACCATATAATTTTAATGATTCAGTTACTGCCACTAACCCACAATTTATTTGTATGTATTTTGGTGAACAATCAAATCAATTAAACATTGATAAAAAAAACACAAAAAGACCTAATGATAGTTTTTCATTACCAAGTAAATATGACCCAAAAACTGGTGAATTAATAATCACAGATACGGAATTACCAACAGATTTTAAAGATGGTGGTCAAAACATACCTTATTTTTTAGTTAATTATGTAGACCAAAACCAATCAATATTTAAAGAAATTCATTTAGACCAAAGTGAATTTACTGAAACAAATGAAAGTCTTGAAATTATCGATAGTCTTTCTAAATTGAATAGAAATAACTCAATTGGTCAAAACTTATTCGATATTTATAATAATAGAGCATACTCAGTTGAAGTTGAAATGTTAGGTTGTGCACAAATTCAACCATTTATGTTATTCCAAATTAATAATGTCCCTATTTTTGATGGTGCTTACACTATTATTAATACTAGACATCATATTAAAGCTAATCATATGACAACCACATTTAAAGGGGTTAGAATTAGAAGGATTAAAACTAAAATGGTTGATGATGAAACACTATATGCACATTTATTAGCTAACTTAGATGAAGTCGATTCTAAGGGGGCTTCATTAAGCGATTTAAGTAATGTTGGTAGTAATACAAATTATATTTTTACTAAACCTACAACAGCAGAACTCAACCAGAATCAAGTCGCTGTTAAACAATATTTTAAAGATAGAGGGTATAATAAAGAAATTGTTGCTGGAATCATGGGTAATATGGAGATTGAATCAAGTTTTAATTTATCAGCCGTAAACTCAAGAGATACAAATGAATTAGTATCAATAGGTTTAATACAATGGAATTTTGGTTCATACCCCGATGTATTTCAATTATATTCAAGTGGTATATTTTCAACTGTTGAACAACAATTAGATTATTTAACAAAAATGGAAACGTGGGATAAATTTATAAAAGAAGTAAATATAATCACACCACCTGTAACATATTATGATGAACAATATGTTGCATTTTTATTTGCTCATTATGTGGAAGTATGTTGTGGTTGCGCTAGAACTAAAGGTTATAACACTTTAAATGAAATTTATAGTGGGCCATATACTAAAGGTTGGGGATGTCCACAAGATGACCCAAATGCTACCATATTTTTTCCACATAAACGAAGTCAAGCTGCATCATACTTTATGAAAAGATTTAATAACCCAAAAGATGCATTATATTGGAAAGAACCCACTGTAGAAATAAATCATGGATTTATTTCTTCAATTTAATTATTTGTTTTTTTAATTATTTTTTAGTATCTTTGCAATATGGAAATAGCTAATATTGTTTGTACTGATGTAATAAATGTTGGCCCAGAGTTTAACGTTGTTAAATCTTTGGACGATATTATATACACCAATTTACCAACTTTAATCATAGGGTATGAAACAGTGGTGGATTTATATGGTATTGACAATATCAATGTATTAAATAGAAGTATTAATAAAAATATCTTTTGGACATTTAGACGAACTGTTGAACGTAAAATATATGAGCCAGACCTTGAGGACTTTATGAGGCATGCATATAAAAAAGCTATTGAAAATATAAACTATGTAGATTTAGATGTAATTCAATTTGATAGAAGTAAATTATATAAAATTGTTAAAAAAATACTTAAATTAAAAGACCCAATTTCTTATAAAAATGAGAATAATGTAATATATATTTATTCGGGTAATTTAATCTTTGGTGTTGACTTGAATTTATTGAATTTTGTAGGGTCTAATATTGAAAAAGCTGAGAAAAAAATAATTAAGAAAAGCAAGGTGTTTCTGGAAGGTAGTGAGATACTTATTGAATATAATAACCATTTGGAACGATTAAATTACGATTGTAAGTATGTTCCATTGTTATATTCAATTAATCCACATGAATAAAAAAATATTAATAGCCTCTTTTATAGATAAGGAGGTGTTAAAAGAGTTCTTAATATATATTCAAAACACCTTTGAGGTAGATTCAGATAAAGTTTTTATATTTGAAAGCCTCCAAGATAAATCCCAATATATCTTAACTTTTTTTATAGAATTACCGCTAGGGGGACATATAAACCTTAGAAAACACTTCAAAAACGCCTTAATAGTTCATAAAAAGAAAAAGACTTTTTATACGATAAATGCGTTAAATACGTTAATAGAAACTGAATTTGATTTACCAAAAGGTAATATCAATTATAAACAGTGGAAGATTGATTGGAGTAAATATGAAAACCAATTAATAATAAATAGTAACAATAATTTGGTTTTAATAGACTTAAAACGGTTTTTTTGCTAATTTCTCTCTATTTATATTAAAATAAGTACTTTAAATATTTAATATTATGGAGAAAAATAAATTAGACGATTTAAATAGGTTTTTGGAAGGTGATAATGAAGAAGGAACTGTTTGTGATTTAGATGGTAATTGCAGACCTAAACTTATTAAGGTTGATAAGAGTATTGTTGAAAGAGTCAACAAAAAAATAATAATTGAAGACGGAAGACAACTTTTAATGTAATGAAAAAATATACAAACGAAGATAATAAAAAAGATAGAGATAAATTCAGGTTATTATTTGAATATGATTTCTATGTAGAAGAAGAAGAGGTTTACGACCCTGAATTGGACAATGAAACTGGCGAAATTATTACCGAAGAGCCACCAGAAGGTGAAGCTCCAGAAGGTGGTGAAGATATGGGTGATGAAGAATTTCCTGAAGCTGGTAGTGAAGATATGGGTGATGAAGAATTTCCTGAAGCTGGTAGTGAAGAATTACCAGAACCAGAAGCAATGGAAGATGAAGTTGAATTAGATGTAACTGAATTAGTACAAGGCACGGAAGAAGCAAAAGCGTCTTCTGATAGAGCTAGTCAACAAATTGATATATTAATGGGTAAATTTGAAACATTATCTCAATCATTAGAAAAAATGACAGCAATTAATCAAAAAATTGATGATTTGGAACATGAAATTGAAAAAAGAAATCCAACACCACAAGAAAGATTAGAAATGCAATCATTAAATTCATTTCCATATAGCTTAAAATTAACAGATTATTGGTCAGAAAAAGAAGGTAATTATGACGCAATGGGTGGACAAAAAGAAGATGAAGAATATGTACTAACTCAAGATGAAGTAGATAGAGATTATAATGCAATTGAAATTAAAGATTCGTTTGTAAATCCAAATGAAGATGAATTTATTAAAAAGAAATTTTAACCTATAAAACATTAAAAAAGAGACTATTAAAGTGTGGTATGAAAATATCACACTTTTTTTTTGAAAAAACTTTAAAAAATACTTGTAATAATTTCTTTTCTGTAGTATAATTGCATCACGTTACTTAAATTCAGTTTAATTAACTAAAGATTGCCGCTGATGAATTATAACTGGTGGTAATACAAATAAAGACCCCGATATTAAAAAACGAAGTCGGGCCATTAAAAACAATTAATAAATTATTATGGAAACACAAAAAAACTCAGTGTTAGACGCAATGCTTTCTCAGTATGAAAAAGCTACATCATTCTCAAGTGAAAATTCATTTGATATTAAAAACTATTTTACAACTTTCTTACCTGATGGTATTGATAGTAAAATGAAACACATCAGAATTTTACCTGTAAACGGTTCTCCTTTTCAAGAAGTTCACGTTCATAGTGCAAAAGTTGATGGTAAAAATCGTAAATTTACATGTATCGCTAAATTAGAAGACGTACCATGTCCTTTCTGCGAAGCAAGAGAGAGACTTATGGCTACTGGCGAAAAAAGTGACGATGAATTAGCGAAAAGCTATAAATCTAGGTTAATGTATGTTGTTAAAGTAATTGATAGAGAAAATGAGGCTGACGGCCCAAAATTCTGGAGATTCCCAATCAACTATAAGAAAGAAGGTATCATGGACAAAATCATGGCATCTGTTCAAATGGTTGGTGAAGATATCACTGATGCAGAAACTGGAAGAGATTTAGTTCTTAACGTTGTAAGAGTTAAAAACCCAAGAGGTGGAACATATCCAGCAGTAAATTCAGTACAAGCAATGGACAGAAAACCATTAAGTTCTGATGCTAAATTATCTAAAAAATGGGTTGAAGACAAAAAAACATGGCAAGATGTTTATTCAGTGAAAGATTATGATTATTTAAAATTAATCGTGATGGGAGAAGTTCCAGCTTGGAGTAAAAAACTTGAAAAGTTTGTTGCTAAATCAAGCTTATCTCCTGAAGACGAACAAGATACCGCTGAAGACTTAGATTCTAAAGTGAGTATGGGTGCAAATGCACAAAAAAAATCTGAAACTCCAATTGAAACTGAAGTTCCAGTTGCCTCTAAAGAGACAACATATGTGGCTGATGTTGATATTGATGAAGAAGAAGATGATGATTTACCATTTTAATTAACGGTAAATTAAATAAGAAGTGAAAGGGGGTGAGGTTACCTACCCCCTTATTTTAGCTCTAATAATAACGAAATAGGGTTAAAATTAAATAAACTCAGGGGGCTCAATAATTATGGCTAAAAAACCATCAAAAACGACTGTAGCAAAGACCGAATACAGTTTAGAAGATTTTAAAAAATCACAAGGCATTCAAAAAACAATAAAAGATAAAGATTTAACTTGGGTTCCATTATCAAAAGCATGGCATGATGCGATTAAATTACCAGGATTTGCTAGAGGTTTTGTAAACTCAGTAAGAGGTTACTCAAACACTGGTAAATCAACTGCGTTTTATGAGGCAATTGCTGGGGCGCAAAGAATAGGTGACTTACCAGTTATATTTGAAACTGAAGGTAACTTTAATTGGACTCACGCTAGGTTATGCGGAATGCAATTTGAGGAAGTAGTGGATGAAGAAACGGGTGAAATCACTTATGGTGGTAATTTCCTGTTTATGGGTAATAAAGATTTACTTGATAGGTATCAAAATTATGACCACCAACACAGTAAAGAAGGTAAAACACCATTAAGATATGAACCAGTTTTGGAAGATATCGCTTTATATATGACAGAATTATTAGATTTACAAGCTGAAGGAAAATTAAATGAAAACCTATGTTTCTTATGGGATTCCATCGGAACTTTAAATGGTTTTAAATCTGCAATATCTAAAACAACTAACAATATGTGGAATGCTGGTTCAATGAAAGTATTTCAAGCAATTGTTAATTTTAGAATACCAACTTCTAGAAGAGAAGATAGTGAATTTACAAATACATTTATTTGTGTACAAAAAATTTGGTATGATAGTATGAATATGAAGATTAAACACAGTTGTGGTGAATTTATGTTCTTTAACTCTAGATTAATAGTTCATATGGGTGGCATTATTTCACATGGCACATCTAAACTTAAAGCAACTGCTTTAGGAAATGAATTTCAATATGGAACTGAAGTAAAAATTTCTTGTGAAAAGAATCATATTAATGGTATTGAAAAGAAAGGTAGTATTGCTTCAACACCGCATGGTTTCTGGAACCCAGATGAATTAGACGCTTATAAGAAAGAAAAAAGAGATTTCATACATGAAAATCTAAATGTGTCTTATGATGTTGAAATAGCATATACGACTGAAGAGGGTGAAAAATCTGTTGAAGATTTAGGAGCTTAATATTAACGTTAAAAAAAGGATTATGGCTAATAAGCCGAGAAAATTTAATACTCTTAGTAGTAATACTAAGAATATTTTACTTGTTGATGGAAACGCCCTATTTAAGTTGGGATTTTTTGGGGCGAAAGATATGTTTACTAGGGATGGTAAACACATAGGTGGACTCTATGCGTTTATTACCATCCTTAGAAAACTTCTTGAAGAAAAACTGTATCATAGGGTCTTTGTATTTTGGGATGGTAAATTTAGTGGTAAGATGAGATGGCAATTATACTCAGATTACAAAGTAGACCGAAATAAAGATTACATCAATGGTACGCACCCAGTTGACATACAAGAGGTAACTGAAAAATTTTTAATAAGACAATATCTAGAAGAATTATGTATTAGACAAATGATTGATAATACTAATGCTGGTGTTGAAGCTGATGATTTCATAGCTTATTATTGTAAAATTAAAAGTGCTGATGAAAAAATTACTATTTGTACAACGGATAGAGATTTGTGTCAATTAATTAATGAAGATGTTAGGATATATTTGTGTGATAAGAAAGCGTATATCGATACCAAAAATTATCGAGAGCATTTCAAACATCACCATAAAAATAGTAAACTGATAAAAATTATTGGTGGTGATAATAGTGATTGTATTAAGGGAATTAGCGGTGTTAAAGAAACTACATTACTAAAATACTTCCCTCAATTAGCTGAAAGAGAAATATCATTACAAGAAATAATTACTTTAGCTAAGGAATATCAAGAGGAAAGGATTAAAGAAAAGAAAAAACCAATAAAAGCATTGACAAATATTATTGAATCTAACACTGATGGTGTACAGGGTAAGGATATTTACAAAATCAATGAAGTGATTATTGATTTAAGTAATCCTTTAATTGATAAAGTAAATCAACAGTTATTGAAATATAACAAAGGGTCTATGGGTGATTTTGAAGAACGTGGAATTAAAAACGTTTACACATATATGAAACGTGATGGTGTTGCAAAACAAATTGAATCATTCAGTACCAACTATCTTTTACCTTTTAAACAACTGATAGAAAGAGAGAAAAAAGAAGCGAATTTAATAAATAATTAATTATGGAAAAAAGGACAGGCATCGTAAAACCATTTGAGTTTTCATTAAAGATTAATGATAATATCATTTGTCAAAGATTTTTTAGTATCAAAAATTATAATAGTGATAGTAGAGAGTCTTTAGAGATTAAAGAAATGATGGATGAAATCATGGGAGTAAATCAAAATTTAACATTAGGCCTTATACCTGAATTTTTCAAGTACCAATGTATTGATAATTCATATAAACCTTACAATTTACAAAACAACAATTTGTTTAACAAAGATGATTATTTTACATTAGAAGTGTCCAAAAATAATGTGAATAAATTGAAAAATAAAAACGGTCAGTTTGATATTACGGATTTAAAAAAAGACGTTATAGCTTCAGGAACGTTTGATGGTAATTTATTCCACCCAAATGTGAGGTATGAGATTGATATTAGAGGTATTATCCCAGAGATTATTAATATAATCTCAAAGTATTTGAGCCTGAAGGAATATACACATCATTTTGGTAGTGTTAAATTAACTAGGCTTAATAGACTAAGTGCTTATGATTTAGAGAGAATAAAACAAGATTAATATGAGTGACATCAACAAGCAAGATGGTTTTGGATTTTTAGGAATTCCTTACCAAAGAAGACTTATAACCCAATTAATCACAGACCATAAATTTGCTACAAATATAATGGGGATAGTAGACCCAAACTACTTCACAGATTTATATTTGAGAATTATAGCATCTGAAATAAAAAATGCGTTTGAGACTGATGAAGTTATACCAGATATTGAAAGCTTAGAATTTAGGTTAAATGGTAGAAAAGATAATGAAACTACTAAACTATATATCAAAGCATCAATAGCTGAAATTAAAGATGGTAACCTGAACGATTCAGAATATGTTCAGGATATGGCCATGAAATTTTGTAAACAACAAGAATTAAAGAAATCAGTTCATGAAATTCAAGAAATAATAGATAAAGGTGATTTAGATTCATATGATGAATGTGAAGAAATATTAAAAAGAGCGTTAGAAGTCGGAAGTGATAAAGATTCTGGAATTGATGTTTTTTTTAATATTGAGGCAGTTCTAGAGGATGATTTTAGAAAACCAATACCTACAGGTATTGCTGGTTTAGATGATAAAATGGGTGGTGGTTTATCAAAAGGTGAATTGGGTGTTATATTAGCACCGTTTGGTGTTGGTAAAGCACAACCATTACATTCTAAAATATTAACACCTAATGGTTGGACTACTATGGGTGAGATACAAGTTGGTGATGAAGTTATAAGTAGGGATGGTAAAGCGACTAAAGTCACTGGAGTGTTTCCACAAGGCGTTAGACCAATTTATGAGGTTAGATTTAATGATAATACTAAAACTTTATGTGATGCTGAACATTTATGGTCAGTTAATACAATCAATCAACGAAATAGAAAAACTAAAAAAAATGGTGTGATGGTTAAATTAGAACCTGATAATTCATTTAAAACTTTAAAAACTATTGATATGGTTGATAAAGTTAGGGTTTGGGGTAATAAGCGTTTAAATTATAAAATACCAAATATCTTACCCGTAAATTTTAATAAAAATGAATTAATTATTAACCCATATTTATTAGGTGTTATATTAGGTGATGGATGTATAACTGAACATAATCAACCCCATATTACAACTAAAGATGTTGAATTAATAGATGAAATTGAAAAATATCATAATAATATTAATATTACTGAGCAAACACGAATGTTTGAAGTTTACAAAAATGGGAAATTTGAAAATGTAGAAAGAACCTTAACAAAAATTTCTTTATTAGGTATTAAAGATGATTTAAGTAGTTTAAAATTATATGGTTGTAATTCAGAAACTAAATTTATCCCACATAACTATCTATATTCTTCAGTTGAAGATAGAGTTTCGTTATTACAAGGATTAGTAGATACTGATGGTTATATTGGTAACAATAGAATTGAGATTTGTACCGTATCAAAAATGATGTCGGAACAAATCAAAGAATTAGTATTGTCATTAGGTGGTACTTGTAATATAGGTGTAAAAATTGGTAGTTATTTGAAAGAGGGGGTTAAAATTAGATGTAAAAAAGCATATCGAGTTTATTTTAGTTTACCAACACAAATAAAATTTAATCCATGTAGACTTGAAAGGAAGTTGAATAATTTAAGTAAAAGGTCTAAATATGCTAATAATAAATTTATTACTAGTATTGAATATTCACATGAGGAAGAAGCTCAATGTATTATGGTTGATAATCCAGAACATTTATATATAACTGATGATTATATAGTAACACATAACACAACCATGGTCACCAAAATAGCCAACGAAGCTTTTAATCATGGATATAATGTTCTTCAAATATTTTTTGAAGATATTCCTAAAGTGATTCAAAGAAAACATTTATCATGTTGGACTGGGATAGCTCAAAACGATTTACCATTAAAAGCAAACAGACCCATCATTGATGAAGTCATGAAAGAAAAAAATGATGGTAAAGGGTATTTAGAATTGAAAAAATTTCCTAGTGATGGAACAACAATTCCTATGATTAAAAATTATATTAGAAAACTAGCAGCCGCTGGTAGAAAACCTGATGTAATTTTAATTGATTACATTGATTGTGTATCATCAACCAAACATTACGATAAGGGATATGAGGCTGAAGGGCCAATTATGAGACAATTCGAATCATTATTGAGCGAATTTGATTTGGTTGGATGGACTGCAATTCAAGGTAATCGATGTGTTTCATTAGATACTATTATTGAAGATTCTAAACGTGGTAAAATTGAAATTAGAGATGTTAAGTTAGGGGATGAAATTTTAACTCATAAGGGTTACAAAAAAGTTACCCATATATTTCCTATTGCTAAGCAACCAGTTTATAAAATAAAATTAAAATCTGGTAAAACCATTAAAGTATCTAAAAAACATAAGTTCCCAACAAAAGATGGTGAAATGTTATCAATTGAAGATGGTTTAAAAGTTGGAAACATACTTTTAGGTAAAAAATAATAATAATCTTTTTTGTATTGCACTTAAACTTTTACATTATCGGTGATATTTATATTAAAATATTATCATGATTAAAATTGACGTAGAAAATGTAATTAATAGAAAAACCATAAAACCCCTTTATCTAAAAGGGGTTTTAACTCAAAGACATAAAAATGAAATAAATAATATTTGTGATGTATATAATAGTGTTACTATAAAAAATAGAATTAAAAATATACACGATTTTATAAAATATGATGTTGACGGTACAATCCCTTGGGTTAAAAGGTTGGAAATTATACAGAAAGAATTGAATAATGATATTGCTAGTAAGTATGCCTTAGAAATAAGATATGGTAAGTGTAATGTAGATAAAAAGAGGTTTGAATTGGGGGTTAAGTTTTCTCATACTTTGGAAAAGTATATTGAAAAATATGGTAAAATAATCGGTAATGAAAAGTATGATGAATATTTAAGAAAATCTAAAACACCTTGGGGTTTAAAAGGTTGTGTGGATAGATATGGTGAAATAGAAGGTAAAAAAAAATGGGTGGAAAGGTTAAATAAAAAAATAAACACTCAAAATGAAAGAAAAAAAATAAAACCATATAGGAATGGTAGGACATTGAATGAATATCAAAATAAATATGGTGTAAAACTTGGTTACTTTAAGTGGAAAAAAAGAAATGAAAAGCAGAGTTATAGATTCTCAAAAAAATATTATATAAATACTTATGGTAGTGAAAAAGGTAATATTAAATGGGTTGAGTATAAAAAAAGTATGGATAAAACTTCCTTAAAAAGTTTTATCAATAGGTATGGAGAAAAAGATGGGATTAATAAATATGAATCTTATTTAAGTAAAATTAATGATAGTGGTGTTTTTTATAGTAAAAGTTCACAAAAGTTATTTTGGTTAATTTATAATCAATTAAGTGACGATAAGAAAAAACTTTGTCGTTTTGCAAAATTAAATGGTGAAGAATATTTCATAGTAAATAAATTTGGTTTTAACAATATTTTAGTAGATTTTAAATGTGAGAATAAAATAATCGAATTTGATGGAGATTATTGGCATTTAAATAAAAAACAAATTGAAATTGATAAATTGAGGGATGAGTTTTTAACTTCTAAGGGTTATCAGATTTTAAGGGTTAGAGATAGTGAATTTGAGGTTAATAAAGAAAAAGTAATTAAAGAATGTATAAAATTTATAAAAAATGAATAAAAATGAAATTATGAATCTAGAGGGGTTTACTTTAGATGAAATAGAGAGTATTGACTTAATAGGTGAAGAAGATACCATAGATATAACTGTGGATGATACCCATATGTTTTTCGCTAATGATATATATACACATAATTCATCGATTAATGCTGAAAATGTTGATTCAAGTATGATTGGTGGGTCAATCAAAAAAGGTCAAATTGGGCATTTTATTGTTTCAATAGCTAAAGATTTAGACCAAAAAGAGGGTGGTAGAGCTAATATGGCGATATTAAAATCTAGGTTTGGTGTAGATGGAATTATTTTTACTGATGTAGTATTTGATAACTCCAAAATACAAATAACTATTGATGAAGGTAAAGTATTAAAAGCTTCAGAAATGGATGACTATAAGAATGAACAAGTTAAAGGAAGAATGAAAGATTTGTTCGAACAATATGAAAAAACTAAAGAAGTTTTAATCACTTCTGAAGTTGATAAAAAAGAAAAAACAGAGGATGTTAACTAAAAAAGAAAAAAGAGTTAAATATTTTAGCGGTGATGATTTAGCCGCAACGGTTTGGAATGATAAATACAAACTAGGGGATGAAGGTTCGGAAATTGAAGAATCTACGCCAGCTGATATGCACTTAAGAATGGCAAAAGAATTTGCTAGAGTTGATGGTAAATATCAAGTAAAAGAATTAAAAAAATTATTGGATAATCCAGAAATTAAACTTAGTGATTATGGATTTAATCGTAAAGATTTAACAGTTAAAGAAATATACGCTTTATTGGAGAATTTTGGTAAAATAGTTCCACAAGGTTCTGTTATGTCACAGTTAGGTAATGACGAACAAATTGGTTCATTATCTAATTGTTTTGTTATAGGACAACCTGAAGATTCTTATGGTGGAATTATGCTTAAAGACCAAGAATTGGTTCAATTGATGAAACGTAGAGGTGGTGTAGGTATCGATATATCGTCATTAAGACCTAGTGAAACTCCAACATCAAATGCGGCCAAGAGTTCAACTGGTGCAGTTTCTTTTATGGAAAGATTTAGTAACTCAACTAGAGAAGTTGCTCAAAATGGTCGTAGAGGTGCACTTATGCTTTCAATTGATGTAAGACATCCAGATGTAGCTGATTTCGTTAAGATTAAGAATGATAGAACCAAAGTTACTGGTGCTAACATATCAGTTTCATTAAGAGATGATTTCATGAAAGCGGTTAAAGCTGATGGGGATTATATTTTAAGATATCCAATTAATGAAGAAATACACCCTGAATGGGATGGATTGAATGAATATGAATATAATAAATTATATACGCTAGAAGATGCTAATAACGTTAAAACTTGGGTTAAAAAAATTAAAGCTAAAGAATTATATGACCTTATAATTGAGAATGCTTGGGACAACGCTGAACCTGGTCAGATTTTCATTGATAGACACTGGGATTATAGCCCTGATGGTGTTTATCCAGAATATAGAGGTATAACTACAAACCCTTCATTGCGTCATGATACATTAATACAAACTGATTTAGGGTTATACCCTATAAAGGAATTAGCTGAAAGTGATGGGTTAACAATCGTTAAAAATATTAAAAATGAATGGCAAGTTGGTAAAGTGTTTTTATCTGGTAAAGGTAAAGAATTGTATAAAATTACTTTTACTAATGGATATGAAGTATATTGCACTGCTGAGCATAAATGGCCGATATTGAATTCACAGAAAAATATTTTTAATAAAGTGAATGGTTCGGTTTTGAAAAAAAGGACTGATGAGTTAATGTTTGGACACCCAAAACTTGGTGGTGATAGAACACATTTAGAGTTTAACCCTAATTATGAGGGTAATGTGAGTTGTAAATTAACAAAAAATGATGGATTTTTAAGTGGTTATTGGTTAGGTGATGGACACACTTCGATAACAACTGAGGGAGTTAAACAATACGGATTTATAGTATCTGATGATGAATTATTAGATTGTGGCGATAAATTACTTAATATAATCGGTGAAAATAAAATAAAAAACACTAACAATAATTTTAATAGAGACCATGAAAGTGAAGCATACTCACTATATATTAGCGAGATTGGATTCAGAGAGTATTGTGATAGATTAAAATTAGGGTATGATAAAATTAATGGGATACCCGAAACAGTTTTCAAAAGTGGTAATAAATTTATAAAAGGGTTTATAGATGGATTGTTTTCTGCTGATGGCTCTGTGTGGGCTAATGAAGATTTAGTACATAGTAGAGTTACATTAACAAGTAGTAGATTTAACATAGTAAAAGACGTTCAAAAATTATTAAATTTATTTGGAATTTCTAGTAATATACAAGAGCGTAAAGATAAGTTAAATGATAAAACGTTTACTGGGTATAATTTAGTTATTAGTGGGGTACACAGTAGGAAATTTGCAACGTGTTTTACTTTAACTTCTAAAGATAAACAAGATAAATTAGATACTATATTAAATTATGAAAACACATATAAAGATAATAGAGAGTATTTAATTATTAAAAATGTTGAACCAACTGGTATTTTTGAGGATGTGTATGATATAACAGTATTTGATGATACACACACTTTTAAAGGAGAGTTTGGTACGACTGGTAATTGTGGTGAAATATTTATGCAACCATATGATGCTTGTAGATTAATGGCATTGAATTTTTATTCATTTGTAGATAACCCATTTACTAAAAACGCTAGAGTCAATTATCAAGCTGTATATGAAGCGGCCTACGAGCAACAAAGATTAGCTGATGATTTAGTTGATTTAGAATTAGAAAAAATTGATAGAATTATCGCTAAGGTTAAAAATGACCCTGAAAGCGAAATGACAAAAGCTGTTGAATTACAACTTTGGGAAAATATCCGTAAAGTTGCAGCTTCTGGTAGAAGAACTGGATGTGGTTTTACTGGGTTAGGTGATATGATTGCGGCCACTGGTGTTGATTATGATTCTGAAGAAGGGTTAGATATCATTGATAAGGTTATGAGGGCTAAAATGAGCGGTGAGTTAGACTGTACTATCGATTTAGCAGCTCTTAGAGGTCATTTCGATGGATATAACAACGAATTAGAGTATTCTGATGGTGTAGGCACCAATGAGTTCTTTAAGATGCTTAAAACTGAGTTTAAAGAGCAATATGATAGAATGATTATTTATGGAAGAAGAAACGTATCATTCTCAACGGTTGCACCTACAGGTTGCTTAGTTAAAGAAACTAAACTAAAAACAAATCGAGGTATCATTGAATTGAAAGATTTATTTTTAATTAATGGTATTGATATAGATAAATTAAAAAATGAAAAAAATATTTGGTTTGATATTGAAGAAGAAATAATGGTTTATGATATTAATGGTGGTGAACATAAAATAAATAAATTATATTGGAATGGTTATAGTAAAACTAAAAAAATTAAATTGGGTAATAATGAAAGTGTTGAATCTAGTACCGAACATAAGTGGTTGGTTAGGGTTTCTGAAACTGAGGCTAAATGGGTTAGAGCTGACGAATTGAAAATTTCTGATAAAATTATTAAAATAAATTAACTAAAACGCCCTTTGTTTTATACTTATTACAAAGGGCGTTAGTTATGAAAATAAAATATGTAGAATATTATAATGAATTGGTTAGTAAATATGGTGAAGAAGATGGGTTAAAAAAATATAAATCATTTTTGAGGTCATCAACATTAGAAACTTATATTATTAAATTTGGTGAAAAGCGTGGTACAGATAAATTCAATAATAAGAAAAAGTCAGGAATATCACTAGAAAAAATGATTGAGAAATATGGTGAAAAAGACGGTACTAATAGATATAATAATTGGTTATCTAAAATTAGGCAAGATTTACCAAATTTTATTAAGAGATATGGTGAAAAAGACGGATTAAAAAAATATAATGAATTTAAAGATAATTGTATTGTTAAAACAAAAATAAAAGAAAACCCCAACTCAAAATATAATAATAGGTTACATAATACTAGATATGAATTTTTTTTAGAAGAAAATAATGGTGATATTAATAAAGCTAAAAAACAATTAATTAAAAGACAAAGAACGAGTGATTTAAAATCTTTCATTAAAAAACACGGCTTAATAGAGGGTGAAAAAAAATATAAATTAGCTAATAAAAAAAAATCTAATAATATTAAGAATTTTATTAGATTATATGGTGATGTTGAAGGTAATAGACGATATTTTAATTATATTAAAAAACTAAAATATATTCATAGTGAAAAATATTATTTAGATAAGTATGGTGAAATAGAAGGTAAAGTTAGGTGGGTAGAATTGATTAATAAAAAAACTAATAATTTTATTAATGGTCAATCTAAAATTGGTGATGAATTTTGTAATAATTTATTTAATGAAATAAAAAAAGATGTTGATGATAAATATTATTTTTCTGAAAATGAATATAAATTCTTTATTCATGATGAAGAATATAAAATAATTCAGCCAGATTTTTTAATTAAAGAAAGTAAAATAGTTGTTGAATTTTATGGTGATTACTGGCATAGAAATCCAGAAATATATAATGATGATATTTCAAAAATAATTAGGGAAAAAGATGAAGAAAGGATAAAAAAAATAGAATCTTTAGGGTATATCATATATATTATATGGGAAAAGGAATATCGTTTAAATAAAATTGGAGTAATAAAAAATTTAAGTAATAAAATAATTAATAAAATAAAATAATGAAGGAAAATAACGAAATAATTGATATTAGTAATGTTAATTACAGTGAATGTGAAATATTAGATATTGTAGATGGATATGATTATACTATGGATTTTGAGGTGGGTGATACACATTACTATACATTAGAAAATGGTTTAGTGAGTCATAATAGTGTGAGTATTCTTACTCAAACTACTTCGGGGTTAGAGCCAGTATTTTCCGTATTCCCTTATTTAAGACGTAAAAAGTTAAACCCTAACGATAAAAACGCTAGAGTAGATTTTACTGATGATAATGGTGACCAATGGCAAGAGTTTTCAGTAACTCATAAACCGCTTATGGATTATATCAAAATCAATAAATTGGATGAAGCAATCACTGAATTAAATGATAAAATGAATAAAACCAAAGCTGAAGAAGAAGATTTAGTTTCTAAAGTGGTGATGTTCATAACCAATAACCCTAATCCGTATAGCAATAGTAGTGCTAATGACATTGATTGGATTGAAAGGGTTAAAATTCAATCAATAATTCAGAAATATACAACCCATTCAATTAGTTCAACAATTAATTTACCTACTGATGTAACTAAAGAGGAAGTTTCTGAAATTTACATCAAAGCTTGGGATATGAATTTGAAGGGTGTTACTATTTATCGTGATGGTTGTAGAACTGGAGTTTTAGTTACTAAAACTGACCCTAAAGAAGATGAAATTGTTTATACAGACGCACCAAAAAGACCTGAAAAATTAGAATGTGAAATTTATCATTCTAAAGTAAAAGGTAAAATTTATACAGTAATAATTGGATTATTAAAAGGTAAAGTTTATGAAGTATTTGCTAGTGATGAAGAAATTGGTAAAGGTTATACTGAAGCTTATAATAAGAAAATTAAATCTGGTCATTATAGTCTTATAACTAGAGGTACTGAAGAAATGATTTATGATAATATCGGTAGCAATATGACTGATGAAGAAGAGATGTTCACAAGAGGGTTATCAGCTGCATTAAGACATGGTATGCATGTTAAATTCGCTGTTGAAATGTGTAACAATGGGAAGGGTGATATCACTTCATTTACAAAGGTTATTGCTAGAACTCTTAAGAGATATATTGAGGATGGAACTTCTTCATCTAAAAAATGTCTTGATTGCGGTGCAGAAAATAGTATTATTTATGAAGAAGGTTGTCAGCGATGTAAAATCTGTGGTAGTTCTAAATGTGGTTAATTTTTAACAGCTTCCCTTATCATTTATGTTAAGGCCAAGAGGTGTAAGTCATATAGAATTAGACTTACACCTCTTTTTTTTGTTTAAAACTTTACTTTTAGATATTTATTAGTAAATAAAGTCATGGCAAATAAGAGTATTAATATTAACTTCCCCTTTAAAGATAGTCCAAAAGGGTTCTTTTTAGATTTAAATACCGTTGATAATAAAGCAATCAAGGCTGATTTATTACATTTAATTCTAACCAATAAGGGTGAACGTTTATATTTACCTGATTTTGGAACCAATTTAAGAAAATATTTATTTAATCCTTATGATGGAATTACTGAAAGTGAGATAAAATCTGAAATTAGTGAAGCCATTAAAAAATACATTCCTAATTTGAAAGTAAATTCAATAACTTTCGAAGAAGCACCTCAAAGTCAATATGGTGCTGTAGTTAAATTAGAGTACACTATCACTGAAGATGTATTCGAAACTCGTGACATGATTATTATTCAGTTATAATTTCATATTTTAAATTACCAGAATCGTAAATCCTATATAAACCTAATTTTTGTGTAATCTCATTTTCTGTTAAGTTTGAATCATAACCCATTTTAACTAATTTATGTTTTTGATATTTAAATCTATTCTCTCTTATTTTTAAAACATCATTAAATAATGTGTAATTAGGTAACGAAGCATGTTTAAATTCAAACCCTAAATTTTTATATAAATTACCAGAACTCCACCTTCTATCAGCATAGGATATAATTGATTTGGGTTTATAAGTTTTAACAAAGTATTTAAATAACTTACTAGCACCACCAATGACTGTAGTATCTAATTTATTACAAAATCTAATTAATTCCCACTCAGAGTTACCAAATATTTTTCTTTTACCAAAAGTCATTAGACTAATTAACTCATCATCATAATATAACCCTAATTTAATTTTAGAATTAACATTACCTTGAATATGGTTATTATCTAAAAATATCTTACTTGTTTTACTATCTATTAATTTTACAATAGTGTTTCTACCATAAATTCTATTCTTACTTAATCCCAATAAATTTTTCAATCTTGATTTAACAATTTCTTTTTTATAAACCCATTCATCTTCGAATAGGTGAATTAATTGAATACCTTTAGATTCACATAATTTAGTTTTATTTAAGTGATATTTTTTATCTTTATATATTTCTGAATGCCAATACAACCCATTAATTTCAATACCTATTTTTTTAGATGGTATGTAAATATCTAATTCTTTACCACCCAATACAGACCTATCATTTTTAATAAAATTTAAATCAATTGATTTAATAAAATCAATAACTTCCATTTCAATTATTGATGTTGAATTGGTACACTTTTTACAACCATAGTTATTTATATGGTATAAGGGTGTTTCTTTTACTAATCCGTGAGTTTTACAAATAATATCAACTTCAGTGGTCAAATCAATATATTTTACTTTAGAATAATCATATTTATTACCATGAATTTTTTTAGCTTTAGTTATAAATGATTTAGTGTCAAATACTCTACCTAAACAACTTAAACAACCTTGACCTTTTGATAAATGATTATTCGGTAATATATCAAACTCACCATGTTTAGGGCAAATAATTGTTATATTAGTTTTAGTGTCAACATATTTTACTTTAGAATAATCATATCTATCACCATGAATTTTTTTAGCTTTAGTTATAAAAATTTTGGTATCTAATTTAGCAGTTCCACCACAATATTTACACCCTTTACCTTTTATATGATTATCAGGTATTTGTTGAAATTCACCATGTTTAGGACAAATTATTATAACTTTATTCTTATTTCCAGAGTATTTTACTTTAGAATAATTATATCTATCACCATGAATTTTTTTAGATTCATTTATAAATTCTTCATTTGTTTTTAATTGAGATAACCCAAATTCTATATTTTTACATTTTGGACAACCTTGATTTCTATTTAAATGGTGCACTGGGGTTTTATAAAATTCACCATGTTTAGGGCAAACTATAATAACTTTATCATTATTTCTAACATACACTACTTTAGAATAATCATATCTATCACCATGAATTTTTTTAGATTCATTTATAAATTTTTTAGTTGTTTTTTTCATACCTATTTAAATATACCATAAATATACTAAAAAATAATTAAAAAACCTAATTTACTTTATTTTTTATAAAAATTATTTATCTTATATTTATAATAAAACAAATTATGAGTAAAGGAATTGCATATTCAAGTAGAAATTTTGCTGATGTAAGAACAGAATTAATAGATTTTGTAAAACAATATTACCCTGATATTTTATCGGATTTCAATGATGCATCTATTGGTATGCTTTTAATTGAGTTAAATGCTGCGGTTAGTGACATGCTTTCAGTAAACACTGATAGAATGTTTCAGGAAACTCAAATTGACTACGCACAACAAAGAAGTTCAGTATTATCAATGGCTAGAACTTTTGGTCTTAAAATTCCAGCTAAAAGGCCATCTATAAGTATCGTAGATTTTTCAGTTACTGTTCCAGTACTTGGAGATTCATTTGATGTTAGATATGCGCCTTTAGTTAGAGTTGGCGCACAAGTAGCTGGTGGTGGTAAAGTGTTTGAAACGATAGATGATATTGATTTCTCAAATCCTTTTACTACAGGTGGTTTACCTAATAGGTTAATAATACCTAATTTAGATAGCAACAATAACATCACCAACTATACATTAACAAAAAGAGAAATAGTTTTAAATGGTATTACTAAAACATTTAAGAAAACAATTTCAACTTCGGATGTAGTACCTTTTTATGAATTGGTATTACCAGATAACGATATTTTATCAATTACTTCAATTATAACGAAAAATGGCACTTCATATTCAACTGAACCAACCATTGATGAATTTTTAAATTTTGATAATAGATGGTTTGAAGTTGATGCTTTAGCTGAAGACACTAAATTTATTGAAGATGTAAATGCTAGTTCAGATAATGCTGGTATTCGACCAGGTAAATGGGTTAGAATTACTAGAAAATTTATAAAAGAATATACAGACAATGGCTTTATAAAAATAATTTTTGGTGGTGGCAGTTCAGATGTGACATCCTTATCAGAATTTAATGTTAATGGTTCATTAACAGATAGAATAGGTGATTTCATCAATAACTTATCATTGGGTGAAACTCTTAAAGCTGGAACAACATTATTTGTGCAGTATAGAGTCGGTGGTGGCTCAAACACAAATTTAGGTTCTAACACAATCACTACAACTAATTTGATTAATATGTTTATTAATGGGCCAATCGATGCAACCAACAATTCAGTTAGGCAATCATTAACAGTTAATAATCCAGTTCCAGCATTAGGTGGTAGAGATGAACCTACAGTTGATGAAATTAGAAATTTAGTTAGATATAATTTCGCTTCACAAAATAGAGCGGTAACAATTAAAGATTATCAAGCTAGAGTTAGTCTTATGCCTGGTGAATTTGGTGTTCCTTTTAGAACTGGTGTCTTTGAAGAACAAAACAAGATATTAATTTATATTCTAGGTTTAGATGGTAGTAGTAAATTAACCAATTCATCAACTAGCACGTTAAAACAAAATATTTCCAATTATTTAGCTGATTATCGAATGTTGAATGATTATGTAGCCATTGCTGATGGCCAAATCGTTAATCTAGGGTTTGAATTTGATTTATTGGTAGAAAAAGATTACCCACAATCACAAATCATTTCAAATGTAATTAATAATGTAAAAGATTTCATGGATATTAATAAACATCATATGGGTGAAAATATCTATTTGGGTCAATTGATTGAAAATGTAAATAATGTTGGTGGGGTAACCAACGTAATAGATATTAGAGTTTTTAACAAAGTAGGTGAAGGAAAATATTCAATGAATGAAATTGAACAACCTTATGTAGATACTACCACAAGACAAATTATGGTTTCAGATGAATACACATTATTCGGAAATCCTAAAAGTATGTTTGAAGTCCGTTTCCCAGAGAAAGATATCCGCATCCGTGTGAAGTAATTTATTTCACACATGATAATTGTTTTTTATAAATTTTTGATATTTATTAATAAATAAAAAAATGAAGTGTAGTGAATGTAGTAATAAAGTGCAAAAATTTGGCAAAGTTAATAATGAACAAAGATATTTTTGTGTTAAATGTAATAAAACATTTTCAAAAAAATCAATTAAAAGGGAAGTAGAACGTAAAGAAAAATATGAAAGAATTAAAAAAATGTATATAGAAGATAATTTATCTACAATTGAAATTGCTAAAATATTAGGTGTTAGTTCCACAGTACCACAGAGAATTATTAAAAAAATGGGAATATCTAAAACAATAAGTGAAGCTAAAAAAGGTAAGGTTAGAATAAGTAAATTACCAGCACAAAAAATAATCAATTTTTATTTAGATGGTGATTCATCAATAGAAATAAGTGAAAAATTAAATATATCTAAAAGGTCAGTATTAAATATTTTAGAAAAACATGGAATTGAAAGAAATAATATTTATGAATATAAACATGATAAGATTGATGAAATTAAAAAATTATATTTAAATGGAAATTCAATGAATAAGGTTAGTGAAAAATTAAATATACCTTATACTACAATTAACACTAATTTACATAAATTGGGTATTGTAAGAACCGAGGATAAATTTAGAATTGGTATTAATTATGAAGAATATTTAGAAGTATTACCAGCTTTTAAAAAATATAGAAGTGATGTTATGAAAATTACAAATAAACAAAAAATATATAAATTGGTTAATTTTGATAGAAGGGGTTTATGCGGTGTTGATGGTGTGTACCAATTAGACCATAAATTTTCAATTTTAGAAGGTTTTAAACAAGGTATTGAACCAGAAATTATTGGTGATATTAAAAATTTAGAATTTATTCCTTGGGAAGAAAATTTAAACAAAGGGTCAAAATGTTCAATAACGGAAAAAGAATTAAGAAAGGGAGTAAAATAAAAAGTTATGGGATGTGGATGTAAAGGTGATAAAGTTTCACCACAAATAGAAAACGAAGAAAAAACTAAATTAACATTAGGTGGTCAATTATTAAAAATACTAACCATAATTTTATTAAGTATTTTGATAATTGTGTTATCACCAATATTACTTATTATTTCTTGGTATATTGCATTTAGAGCGGTATTTAGTGATAATTTTAATATTGTAAATTTCATATTAAAGCATTTTACAATTCTCTATTCTGATAAAGAATTTAATAAAGATGATTTTAATGAGCAAGAATTTAATGAAGACAATTATGAAATTGTTGGTGTAGATGTAATAAAATAAATAAATGTCAAAAAATATAAGAATACGTACAACCCCTAATGGTGGTGATAACCATGTAAAAATTCAATTAAATCAAGATTTTGATTTTCTTGAAATTTTATCTTTAAAAATATCACAAGAAGATGTATACCGTAGTTTTTACTCAGACTATGGTGTTGTTGTTGGGCGTGTTATTATGAATAGTGGTGTTGGTGTACCTAATGCTAGAATTTCGATATTCATCCCACTTACAGATGATGATGCAGCCAACGAGCAAATAGCTCAATTATATCCATATAAAGATTTACAAGATGTTAATTCTGATGGTATTAGATATAACACTTTACCTAAAGATGCTCAAGGTGAATGTCACGTACCTATTGGTACATTCCCAACAAAAAGAGAATTAGTTGATAATGAAGAGCTAATGTCTATTTATGAAAAATATTATAAATACACTACTACAACAAATGATGCTGGTGATTTTATGTTATTTGGAGTTCCAGTTGGAAATCATATTGTGAATGTTGATGTGGATTTATCTGATATTGGTATATTTTCTCAAAGACCTTATGATTTTATAGAGCAAGGAAATCCTGAACGTTTGTTTGATTCCCCAACTAAATTTAGAACTAATACAAATTTAAATAATTTAACGCAAATTAAAAATAGACAAGTAGGTATTAATGTAATACCATTTTGGGGTGAAAAGGAAAGTAATGAAGTTGGAATATCAAGAATTGATGTTGATTTAAATTATAATATTAAACCTAAAGCTATTTTTATGGGCTCTATTTTTGGGGATAATGAAAAAAATAGTGTTAATAAAACTTGTACCCCTAGAAAAAAATTAGGTAGAATTTGTGAAATTAATGAAGGTGAAGGTTCAATTCAAATGTTAAGAAAAAATTTATTTGGACTTAATGAAAGATTTGATGTTGATGGCGGTAGGGTTATAAATGAAAATGGTAGTTGGGCTTATCAAATACCCATGAATTTAGATTATGTGGTTACCAATGAATTTGGTGATTTAGTAAAAACTGAAGATACAACTAGGGGAATTGCGACTAGAGCTAGTGTTCGTTTTAAAATAAATATGGATGAAACTGGTGACGAAGGGCGATTAAGGAGTAGGGCCAAATTTTTAGTACCTCACAACCCATCGACTACAAACGAAATTGATTATTCTTTTGATGAATCAACTCCCGATACGCAATTTACTGATATATATTGGAATAAAATTTATACTGTTAAAAACTTCGTTTCTAGATTTCAAAGCAACGATAATAAACAAAATAGAAATTTTGTTGGTTTTAAAGATGTTGATAATTGTGTTGGGTCTAAATCACCATTACCATTTAATACAATAGATGGGGATTGGAACCCATTGTTTGTTGTGTTATGTATTATTATTGAAATAATCGTAACTTTAGCTAGAATTCTAGCTATTGTTAAAAAAGTTAGGCTACCATGTGACGGCACTAACATTAGAATTAGGGCGAGCTCATCAAAGGGGGCTAGGCAATGGACAAAATGTACGAAATTAAACTTAGCTGAATCATTAAATGTTTATGAAATGGATTTTTATAATGATTGGTTAAATGGGTCGTTATACGCCTATTTATTCAAATATAAACGTAAAAAAAGTGATGAAAAATTCTGTGGTGATGGAGATGGAGATGGAACTAATAAAGTAATAAATAGTAATTCATTTACGCATTATGCTTCACAGGGTGTACAATCAGCTAATGTCACAAAAGGGTTAATTGCTAGTTATGAAGGTGAATTATTTTATAAACCTATGTCACCAGAAGGTTGGAAATTATACCCAACTGATTTACATTTTTTAGGTTCAGTTTTTAATTGTGATTGGCAAGCTAAACCAAAAATTAACCAAAAATTAACTCCAACAACATATGAATTTCCAAGTTGGACAGATGTAAGTTTATTATTTGATTTAACTTGTCTTGGTGGAGTTAAAATCAATCAAAGAAATTCTATAAACATTAGAAGGATGTGTGAGATTGGGGTTGACATTAATGAAAATACTGATAATGAAATTAATGAAGAAGATTTGAAGGATGCGTTAGTTAGAAATCAATTAATGATATTAAATGATGATATTTTTAGAGGTTTAGATGTAACTCAAGTGGATTCATTGTTTACATCAAATGATTATATAGATTATAGATTATATGATTCATCTAAAAGTCTATATCAATCTAATGGCAACTCATTTTATTATTATTTCGGTAGTAAGCCAAATAATACAGCACTTGATTTAATGAATTCAAGGTATTTCACTGATTGTACTAGAATAGTAAAAAGTAATATTACTATTTTAGGTGTTGTTACTAATGTATCAACAATTAATGGTAGTAATGGGTCTATTAATGTTACAGTAAATGGTGGTATACCTGATTATACTTATACATGGTATGATTTAGCTGGTCAAAGGGATGGGAATGGTCAATTATTACCAATAAGTGTTTCAACTGAGTCACCAGACATCGCTAATTTAAGTGGTGGTACATATTATATTATAGTAACGGATGATAATGGTACTGGTACACAAGTTAAAAAAACCTTTATAGTTGAAAATCTTAAACCATTATCCGCTAATATAACAACTATTAATACGAATGCAGCAGGTGCATTCAATGGTAAAATAAAAATTCAATCAATTACGGGTGGTGTTAAACCTTATGATGTGGAAATAACAGGGCCAATATCAACTCCATTGATTTTTAATGACATTTCTTATTCATTATTAGTAGAAGGGTTAAGAGATGGCACATATATAGTTAAAATAACAGATAACACTGGAAGTGTAGTAACATATAGCGTAGTTATAAGTATACCTGATACAATATCAGTCAATTTAATATCAATATCTGACCCAAGTTGTATTGGTTTTGGTGATGGTAGTCTTGTAATTCAAATTAATGGTGGTACGCCAGATTTTAGTGTTCAACTTACTGATGGAGTTTCAACATATCAACCTAATAATACAGGTGATACTATATATACATTTACTAACTTAACACCAAATCCCCAAACATTAACCGTGGTTGATTTATATGGTCAAACATTAACTAGAAATTATACAATAAATGAACCTCTTGAATTAGTTTTAACTTGGGATAGTTTAGGTACAACTTCCAGACGATTTACACTTTCAAATACAATTATTGGTATAGAATATAATTTTGAAGACGATGGTGGTAATATTTTTGAAACAATAGTGGCTACTAGCAATACAATTGTTTTTACTAAAGTACCATTCACTAATGTAACGGGTGTACAAGCTATAAGTCAATATGGTTGTACAAGTAATATTTTATAATATGGAAGATAAAAAATTTAGATTAAATAGTGCATCATCTCAATTGGCAGCCAATGAGGATATTTTTGATAAGATTAATATCGAATCAAAAAGTAATCCAATACCTGTTGGTGAAACCAATAAAGTAATAAATTTAGGTGAACAATTTAATCAAGAAAGACAAAATTCTAAATTATATAGATTAACTGGTACATTTAATACCTTATTTACTAATGTTCTATTTAATACAACTGGGGCGAATAGTTGGACATCATTTAATAGTACTATTTTTAGGGATGGGACTTTTCCACCAGCAGCGATAATTTCATTAAATGATGTTGAAGATTTAACTTATAAAGAAGCGGTTTCTAAATATCTAAAGGAAGAAAACGGTTGGTTTGGTTATTATAATCCAGACCCATCACAAACAACTTTATGTACTTGGGTTGATATGGAGCCTAGACGAGAATTATTCTCAATGGCACCTAGAAGTGGAATTAAGAACTGGGAAGTCACGATAACTTACCCATCACCATTAGGTAATCGAGTTGGTGATTATAACCATCCAATTGTTAAAGATGGTGGTTTATTGTTAATCGATGTTTCTATCTCAATTATTGGTAATAGAAGTATGTTAACATTCGCAACACCAGTTAAACATAATTTAGTTCAAGGTGATAGTATTAAATTAAAAGGGTTAAGGTTAGCTAGTAATAGTGGTGCCTTAAGCCCTTATAATGGTGAATATAGTGTAATTAGATTAGGTAAAGATAATGGTGATGATATGAACTATTATTTTAGTGTCGATATTGGTGAATTGGTTTCAATAGATACTAATTCAAGAATGACTAGGTTAGTGAATGGTAACCCATCGGAATATTATTTTAGGGTTTTTAAAAAAATTAACACAAAAGTTGGTGTTATAGAAAATGACGATTATGAAATATATCCGTTAGCGTTTGGACAAACTATTTATGAAGATAAATCATATCAATTTGTATTTAATGAAGATATTGACATAACATCATTAACAGATAATAGAGGGAGGCCGTTAAGTGAAATATATATAACTATAATTAAAACAGATAGTGATAATATTTTCACATCCGTAAAATCAGGAGTTAAAATGCCATTTTTCACCGATAATAATGCGGGAATCTCTGATATAAATAGAATTACAAATAATTTGTCAACAACTCACAATCCTTTACCTGATTCAGATGGTGGTGTTGTAATAGATGATGAAAATTTTTATGGTGATGTTGCTGAATATAATATATTAGGTTCCAAGGAAATTATTTTAGGTGAAGTCTACCACAGATTTAATTCAATAAAGAGAGAAATTAATGCGGCTATTGGCACCGACTCTTTAGGTGTTAGATATGAAGGTTATATGTATAAACCACACCATAAAATTAAAATAAGAGAATACTCAAATTATATTGAGCAAGGAACTTATAATACTTTAGATAGGCCAACTTATTCAGATACTCTTGGTGATGGAAGATATTTTTGGAGAGACTTACTAGATATTGGGTTAAATGACACTAAAAAAACTTATTTAGACTACCCATTTTTAAATGGTTGTCATTACATAAATAGTTCAATTACATTACCGTTGTTTAGACAGGACCCATTTGGGTTTTATGGTTTGAGGTGGGATGGTTTTTCACCAGATAGACAAGGTATTTTAATGGAAGATAAATTAATAATTAAAACCTCACAAGATGTCTGTTAATAAGTTTAAAATAAGATTAGTTGATTTCGAAAATACTGATAAATTAAAAATTCCGTTATCATTAGATTTCAATTCAGTAGACCAAGCTGAAATAGTTAACAGAGATTTTATTTCGGTTGAAACTGAAAAGGCTATAAATCCAATTGTTGACTATGAGAGGGTTAGGTTTACACCTAAATTAAATAACGGTAATCTAGTTCAAGATTTAATATTTAAATTAAATTTTCTATTAGATGATTCATACCTATCTCCAACTTATTATGGTAATATTGGATTTACTGATGATGACATACAATTTAGAAAAAATAGATTTTTAAATTCATTTTTAAAGTTAAGTTTTTATGATTCAGATATTCCAACCAATCAAAATTTAGTATCATATATTACCATTTATTCTAAAATTACATCGCTTGATATAATAGAATTCACAGATGAATTTGGTAATGTGCGAGTTGGTTCAGGATTACCTGTAAATGCAAATGAATTTTTAGTTAGATTTATATTAAATAACCCAGTAACAAAACCCGAAGGTTTCGCTGAAGGATTTTATATTTATCACTATAAAAGTGATGTTAATTCTACCACACCAACAGCTTTATATATGAGGGCTGAATTTAATAATGCGTCAACAGGTAAAAGCACTAAATTTATTACAACAAATGAATTATTAGATATTAATTCAGTAATTAAAAAATTACATGTAAGGTATTTATTAACAAGGAACGCTACTGGTTATTATTACACGATAGATAATTCTTATAATAATGCGTCAAATATCAATGAAACAACCACTGGCCTTAATGTAGACTTATACGAAATAAGAGTTGAATAATGGAAATAATTAAAAGAAAAATATTATTTAGTGAATTGCAAGATAAGATTTATCTTAAAATTCCATTATATCAAAATATTGATAATATGGGGTTAAGAACTGATATGCCTTATGGTAGTAATGTAATCACTGAATCAGTTAGTAATTATTTTAAACAAGGTGGTATTATTATTAGTGCTTCAGATTCTAAATTATCTCAATTAAAATCTTATGATGAAACTGAACAATATAAAATTGATTTTAATATTAAAAGAGAAAATTATGTAAATTATCAAGGTAACCCGATTATAGGTGTTGATAGAGTGACAAATATTGATGGTGAAACCATTACATATGTTTTTGATACAGTTAGAGATTCTTTTATTGGTACCACAGGACAAACAACAGGGATTTTATATCAAGATAACCCAATTAATGGAGTGGATATCCCAGAAGAATTAGATGGTGATATAACAAAAACACGAGTACAATATCAAAGCGAAGGTTGGAATGAAACCAACACTTCAATAGAGGCTCAAATTCAAGAAGAATATTTATTAGGCATTATTAGTGCACCAGAAGTTGAAAGTGATGTATTTATAGATAGAAGCACATTTAGTGTGTTGGATAAACATTTAAGATTATCTGAAGTAGAAAGTCTAGACCATTTATCTAGATACGGTAACGGATTTTATAATATTAATAGAGATTAAAAAATGGTAAATCAATATACAATGAAAAAATATAATAATAATGAAATAAATGAAATTATTTTATTATATGATGGTGGTATGTCATTCACAATGATTGGTAAAAAATTAAATAGGCAAAAAAACACAATAAAAAAAATATTAATTGAAAATGGTGTTTGGGTTGATGGTAGAGACATTAATTTAAAGAAGTTTAATAGTATCGAGATAGAAAAAGTGATTTCTTTATATAACCAAGGGTTATCGGCAACTAAAATAAGTAAAATCTATGATATTAGTAGACCAAAAATAGTTAGGTTGTTAAAAGATAATGGGATTAACGTTAAGAGTTTTAGTGATGGTAAAAAAATAAATTTATGTGAAGATAAAAAACGTGACATAAAGGATTTATATTTAAATGAAGGTAAAAATACTTACGAAATAGCAGAAATGGTGCAATTAACTCAAGGTTTTATTTCTAAACACATATTTGATAATGGTTACATAAGAAATAAAAGCCAAGCAATTTCTATAGCACGAAAAGGTAAGAAAGCTTCTGTAGAAGCTAAGAGAAATATGAAAATAGCACAAATGAAATTAGCTAGAAGTGGAAAAAGAAAACAAACGGGTGGTTATTGTAAATTTCACAAAGTTCACGGTTTAAGATACCAAGGTACTTATGAAAAAAAAATATATAGAATACCTTAAAAATAAAAATAATAAGTTACCTAATAACACAAATTCGATAAATACTCCACATGGGGTTTATTATCCAGATTTTGAATATGATGATAAATTTATAGAAATAAAATCTTCATATACTTATGATGTGTTGTTAGGTAAAATACCGAGTAGGTTTAATGGTAAATATGATTTTAAGCAAATCAAAAAAATTAAATGGGTTAATGAAAATGTTAAACCAGTTGATGTTATTATAGTTAGTCGAAATGGTAATAAATTAATTAAAAAAGATATAAAAAAATGAGCGGAAATTACGGGACAGTTAGACCAGCCGATGTATCATTAGATGATATTGAAGTTTTCTTGCATTACACCCCATCTAGAAATCAAATAGGTGACACTACATTAACGAAATTAAACACGAATGATGTTTTATCACAAATGAATAACCCAAATAATACAGGTTCTGTAGAAATTTTTGGTGGAATGTATACATTAACTTTATCTAAAACAGTTTTTAGTGAAAAGGGTATATATACCATCTCAATCAAGCCAATTGAGATTAGAACTACTATTTTAGATTGTGGTGTATTAGCCGCTAAGTCAGATGTTAAAGGGTTGATATTTGATACGGCATCAGCTAATTTAAGTGGTCAGTTCTCATCAAGATTTAGAAATAACGGTTTAGTTGGGTATAGAGTGGAATATTTAAGCAATGATAACGCTGATGGTGATGTTAAAGTTAGGAATTTCTTTAGAATAATCACATCAAATAACAGGGTGGATGTAGTTAACCAAAATTTAACCAATACAAATCAAAAAGCTGTGAGATATAATTTTAATGATAATTCTACTTTAGTTTTTTGTACAGTAACCCCAAGTTCAAGTTCTAGTGTAAAACCTAATGTATTGCCATTTATAGGTGAGCCTAATCAAGATGTAATTATAACTAATACTTTTTTTAACCCAATTCAAATTGAGATTGAAATGGTTGAGCATGATATAGAAACAATAGCATATGGTATATATGGACCACAAAGCAAGTCAATGGAAGATGGTGTTTTCACGAATTATACATTTGATAAACAAATTTATAAACAATATAATTTATTTGAAATTAAAGACCAATTTACTGGTGAGCCTTTATTTGAAATAAGAGAACCTAAAACAAATATTGATTTTAGCAAAGATTTTGATAATATCAGTAATGTGTAATTATAAATTAACTGAATAAAATAGTAATGTTAAATGAAATTATATGAGTCGTATTAAAGTAGTAGGTTATGCTAAAAAAGAAGTTTTTGGCAATGGAATAGAGTATAGAAATTTCTCACCAGATTTAGTTGGAAATCAATTTGGTGCAGCTGAAGGTACCCCTATTTTTACTTCTGGAAGTTTTAATATATCAACAAATATTGATAGTAAGGTTGATAAAAACTTTGTTACTAATAATTTCACTAATTTTTTATCTTTAGAAACATTAAATTTAGACTCAACACTAGAAAGTGTTATTACTAAATACTCTAAAAACGCAAAACTTAATTTAGATTATAATGACGCTTTAACATTTGCGTTTTTTGGGTCATTAAGAGAATATATTAGAGTTTCTTTAGAAAATATAATAATAAAATGGCCAGCATCGTTATACATTAGAGAAGTTGATGAAACTGACCCTTCATTAACAGGTAACACTGTAACTGATTATATATATAACCCATCATCAAATTCAAGTACGTTTAATATTGATACAGCTAGAATAGAAAATAAATTCAGTATAAATTTTCTAAGTGGTGGTACAATCGAAAATACATTTAATGAGAGTAATACGTTAAGAAATTTAGTTTTAAATTATAGTAGTTATGTAATTTCAACGTCAGGTGGAACATACCCGATAATAAGTTTATCTGGAGCTTCAGCTTTAACAAACTCAATTATTTCAGTGGCAGTAAATGGGAATCCATTCCCTGATTCTGGAACTACCATAATAAATTACCATATAAAACCTAACGACACTAGAATTGAAGAATTTTTCTTCAATATAAATGAGTTTGAGAATAATTTACTAAACCGTTTAACGATTCCATTATACACTAGTAGTTTTAAAGTTTACAATGAAAGTCAAACTGGTGATATTATTGAAACTATTAAAAAATTAACATGGCCAATATCAGATGGGTATAATATTGATTTTAATTCGATATCGTATGTTAATTTTGTAAATCAATTATTAAATATAGCGGACATCAACGATAATTCAAAATCTAATTTAATGGTTAGATTCTTGGTATCTACATCTATTTCAGAATTCGATAGTATTGCTGATATTAATGGCACATACCCAGATTCAAATGGCCAAAAAATGACCAGTACTCTTAAAATTTATGGTAGAGAATTTGATGAGATTAAAAAATATTCGGATGGTATTAGATTTGCTAATACGGTTACTTATGATAAGAAAAATAACACACCTGATGCAGTGCTTAAAAACCTCGCAAGAATATTAGGTTGGGAATTAACTTCTTCTATATCACAAGTTGACGTGTTAGGTAATTTTTTATCATTAAATAATAGTTATTATGATGGTCATTCTAGAGGTTATAGCGATGCTGAATCTGAAATTGAATTATGGAGAAGAGTTGTTCTAAATACACCTTGGCTTTGGAAATCTAAAGGTACTAGGAAGGCGATTGAATTCTTATTTAAATTCATAGGTGCTCCAGATGGTTTAGTGGCCTTTAATGAGTACCTATACGTTGCTGATAAACCAGTAAATGTTGAGTTGGTAACTGAAATGATGAACCATTTCAATAATACCACTGATATTTCAACAATACACATCGATTCTGAAGGGTATCCAAAAGTATTTCCTGATACACCAGACATGTATTTCCAAAAAGCTGGTTTATGGTATAGACAAACAGGTGGCCCTGCGCCAGATATAGATATTTTAGCTGGAAATAACCCACATATCGGGCCTTATGATGGTGGCCAAGCATATATAGACCAATTTAGAGGTTGTTTAGTACCTAATTATAGTGCTACTACCGCTGAAGAAGTAAATATTGATGCTGAAATCAATTTATTTACTAATTATGCAAATGGAACATTCGATGAATGCTGTGATGCTGATGTTTTAGTGGTACTTGACACTGACCATGATTTTGATTCAATATTAACAACAAACTTAAATCAAATATATGATAATAATCCAGTTAATGAAACTGGGTGTACTATAACAAATATTTGGACCTTAACAGCGTCATTAACTGGTGAAACATTCCATACTTATATATTCCCTGTGACTGGTTCTACTGCAATAACGCAAGGTGAATATGTTACTGGATTGTTTTCTATAGCTGAATCACCTTTAAGTGCATCAACATTAAGTGGTGCTACATATACTAGTGGTGATACAACATTTACAATTACAGGTCCAAACGGTTGTGATAGTGAATTATTAAACACCTATTTTAAAATCCAATTATGTCTTGATTCAACTTATGATTGTATTGATTTAACCCCATTAAGTGCTTTAACGGCATTTAATGTTAGTTTGCAAACAGATGACGCATGTAATCCAGTGGCTGCTTTACCTTTAATAAGGACTTATTATCATAATGGTAGCGGTATATTACCAACATTTGGTGATACAGTATATTCAGATATAAATGGAATAAACACTGTAAGTCATTCAGCTGCAACTCAAGTTTATATGGGTGGTAATTATACTAGCGTAGCTAATTGGTTACAAACAAACACTAGTGGTGTCAGAGAAGTAATAATTTGCCCAGTAATTACTTGTGATGTAGACGTTAAGATACTTACTAATATAAATACTGGGGTTAAATCATTCACTATTGATGGCCTTACCGCCACAACTTACGCTACAATTACGTTTAATTTAAGTAATGTGGTTAAAAGTCCAGAAACAAAGTTAAGAATAGCAATATCTAATTCATCTTACATTTTTACTTTAAATCCAACAAATACGGTGCATACATTAACTAATATTCCATTAACCCCTAATTCAGAGTATAATGGCGTTTACGATTTCTTTATAACACCAGTAATAACAGCAACTGGAGCTGCAAGTGGTAAGGTAACCATGCATTTAGATTCATTGAATTCAGGTTCTCAATGTGTTGGTGTTACATCTAAATCAATAGATTTAAGTATTAATAATTTACAATAATGAGTATAACAGGGAGAACAAATACATGTCAAATTTTAACTAACACACCATTTGTGTTATCAGGGTTATCACAAACCAATCTATCAACTATTAATATAACTGATGTAAATGGTTTAGATGTTTCTCAATGCTTTGGTATTACATCAAAAATAGTTACTGTATCAGGCACTAATGTTATTTTAAGCGGTGATTGTAATACTAGTTTAGAAATTAATATAACAGAAGGTGTTACGAATCCAGTTGAATGTTTGTATACTGCTGTTACACAACAACAAAATGGTATACTTTTATTTAATTTTGTTGATGGGACAATTTCAGATAATATTCACCCAGAATGTTGTACAGCGTTAGAAGGTTTCCCTGAAATAGGACCTAAAAATTATTATATTTGTAGAACAGTACCAGAAATATGTATTGAATGCTGTTCAGCTTACACACCAACAAATACATTTGAGGGTCTATACCAAATATTTGATTTTGTAACTGGTGGTACCGTAACTACAGTTCCTAGTGCGCAATGTTGTTATGATTATGGATTTGTTGAAAGTATCGTAGGTGACCAAATTAAATGTATTGAATATGTGACGCCTGACCCATGTGAAGGATTAATAATTGTTGAGCCAGTACCACAGTATGGTGACATTACTTTCGTAAATCCATCAACTAACGTTCAAACTACTTTGGTACCAACAGCTGAATGTTGTACTTCATTAGGTTATAGTTATGCTATTAGTGGAACTAAATTTACATGTTTCAATTCAATAGCTTCACCACCAACGGTAATTATAACAAACGACTCATGTTGTTTACAGACTCAAATAACTTATTATTATGCTTTCGCTAGAGAATGCACCGATAGTGCTAGAGTAAGTGATGGTGTATTAGGTGATGTGGTAGTTAGAACTACAACAAATATAACAAATTGGAGTCATATTTTAATTCCTAGATATTTTGGAGATACAGGAGCTGTTTTTGAATTTTATGCGGGATTAACAACTAAAGATAATTATGATAATAATGCTGGGGATTACCCATCTATTGATTTGGATACAATAACAGGCGTTGAAGAAAGAACCTCATGTTCTAATTAAATAATATAAAAATATGTGTGTAATAAATATATCATTAAACCCAACTACACCAGCTGGTACAACGATAACTAACAGAAATGGTAGGTATAGGAAAGTTGGTACGACAACATGGACTAATTTTACCATATCATCAAACTCTTATACACTTAATGTAAATGATTTAGGTCAATATGAATTACAAGTTAATGTAACTAACAGTCTAGGTGTTGTTAGCTCTTGGGCTTCAAGCACATTTTCGGTAACAACTGATTGTGGTGCAACAACTACTACTGCCACTACGGTCACTAATTCTGGTATTTTTAATAATGGAACAACACTTACACATAGTCATGTTTTACCATCAGCAGACCCAGCTTCTACAATAAAAACTGGTACTTTAACGGTAACAGGTAGTAAAACATATAAAATTACTGTCAAAAATAATTTTAATTATAATAATCTAGGTACAGGTAGTTTAAAATTAGAAAGAAATGGTGGCACTATTTTAGGTACAATAACAGTATCTACAGATGGTACTTCTAATACAAAAACATCAGTTAGTAGTTTAGTGGTGCCAGCTGGAACTTATACTTATACATTAACTTCTTGGTTAGATATCATACCATCAGCCACATCTGGTGCAGTAACAGTTAATATTATAGAAGCATAAAAAGAAATATAGATATTTATTAAAAAAGCATAATGGAAGTAACAAACTGTACAGATATTAACGGAGTCGCATTAAATGAAGTTCAATTTAATGTAGATGGTACTGTTGTTGGGATAATTGATAACAATGGGGTTCCAGCAACAAGTAAACTTAGTTATGATTGCTGTATAGCTCAAGGATATACATTTGACCCAAATGATGCAAAATGTTATTGGGCACCTAGTTGTTTGAGTGGTGGTACATTTAATATAGTATTAGACCCAGAAGGTAATACAGGTGCGTTATTCCAAGTTGATGATATTGAACAAACATTATGTCATTTAGAAATTAGTTTTAAGTTTTTATTGAAAATTGATTGCGAAAGTATACCAGTAGATGGTTTACGAGACCTATTAGAAACACTTAAATTAACGGTTAATCTTGATAAAGTTATTTATAATGAAGCTTTACCTATACCTAATAATTTGCAAAATGTATCATCACAAGATTTATTCAATATAACAGATATTTTCAATTTTTTAAGCGGAAACACAAACACAGGTATATTATTAAATGGTAATTGTGATTATGTAATTACAAATTTTTTAAATTCATTATCACCAAATCAAAGCGTTGTAAATGAATTCTCACTTAATTCAGATTGGTTAGAATTTAAGATGGTGGTTGATAATCCACCTATATTACAATCAATTTTTAATGAAAGACTTAAGGTTTCAATAACAGGTAATCAATTAAAGAATTTTTCCATATTACTTGATGATGTGCAATTAAATAGAGTATGTGATGTACCAACACCACCTAAAGCATTTAATGAAGCATGCCCTCAATTTGAATTAAAACGAATTATTGATAATAAAAAATCTTGGGTTAAAAATACTGAATTAGAATTAAGGCAATTTGATTTAGAAAGAAGAATAACTACCTACAATATAAACCATGAAAACCTATCAATCAACACAAAGGAAGTTGATTTAGCAATTAACCCAGCACAAGCAATTGAAAATGATGTGGTTAATACAGTGGTTAATAACGATTGTATATTAGGGCCGCTTACTGGAGTTACTGGTGCAACAAGTCATGAATATATTGATTTAAGACCTTTAATTACAACTGAAGTTATTAATAATGACGATTTAATTTCGATGCTAATTGACGTTAAAAATAGGAAAACTATTAATGGTTATCCAACATTAGATTTAGTTTATTATAGATACCTAAATGCTGATGTACGTTGTAGTGGTTCTACCAGCAATACACTAAATTCAGATTCAATAAATCAATTCATTGAGTTAATTGGTACATATTGGTTAGATTTATTAGAACAAATAGTTCCAGCAACAACAATTTGGGGTTCATCATTAACCAATAGTGATTCTGGTGTATTTAATGGTGGTGGAAGTGGAACCAATAAATTTGTTTATAGAAAAGGCACAACATTATTTTGTAATGCAATAAATTATTCAGTACCTAGCCCAGTTTCAGGTGGAACAGTTTATTATGATGTAGTGACAGAAGATATAACAGATACTACAACTATCACTACAACTACTTGTAATTTAATAGCCGTTAGACAGTTGAATTATGGTTCAGAATTTATAGGCACCGTTAATATAATAGGCGATGGTGAAGGTCCTGTTACAGGTGATACAATTTCAATAACTGAAACAATTGAAGATTCTTGTAATTTATACGAAACTTGTTAGAGTTTAAAGCTAAGTAATTTCAAACCTTTCTTATCAATTTTCAAGTATTTTAATCTAAATTTTTATATTTATATAAAAAGTAACTGATGAGTATAGAATCCATTTACAATAAAATAAATAACATTACTGATGGCGGTAGGAATACTGCCGCTGAAATGAGAGCTGTTTTAAGTGATATAACAGAACAATTTTCAGCTACAACCGCATTTTCAGGTACTACAGATAACGTACCAGAAGGTAGTGGTAATTTATATTATACTGACACTAGAGTTGACGCCAAATTACTTGATTATTCATTAACTGGTCATACACATAATTTATCTGAATTAAATAATGACGTAGGATATTTAACTGGTGCAACAAGTACAGCTGATGATTATGTAACAGGTTCTACTTTCAATACAACCACTGGGTTATTAGAATTTACTAGATTATCTGGCGATACTTTTAACGTTAACCTTGATGGTAGATACCTAACAGGTTATACCCCAACTGTAAATACTGATGATTACATAACTTCAGCCACTTTCAATTCATCAACTGGCGAAGTAACACTTACAAGAGTTTCAGGTGGAACTGTTGTAACTAATTTAGATAATAGATATTCATTAACTGGCCATACTCATACTGATTATGTATTAAATAGTTATTTTAATACTCACACTGGTGATACAAGCGTTCATTACACTAAATCATCAATAAATTTATCTGATTTAGGTGCAACTGGCCACACACATACAGTATCTAATATAACAGACTTCCCAACAAATTTAAGTTATTTTACAAATGATAGTGGTTATTTAACTGGTGCAACAAATACAACTGATTTTATTAGTCATACAGGTGATACTACAATACATTATGCGATGAGTGGTATTAGTATTAATGAATCTCAAATATCAGATTTAGGGTCATATACAGATGATACAAACTTAAATGCGCATACAGGTGATACAAGTATACATTTCACCAAATCTTCAATAAATTTATCTGATTTAGGCTCAAGTGCACATACACATACTGAATATTCATTAATTGGTCATAATCATGATATATCTGAAATAACTGGGTTTACTGATAATTCAACTAATTGGAACACTGCTTATAGTGATTCAATAACTGGTGTTACAGTAACAGGTTCTGGGACTAAAACTCTTACATTAACTCAAAGAGATGGTAGTACAATAGTAACTAATTTCACTGATTTACAAGGCTCAGGTGGTGGAACTGGTGAGGAAATAACTGGCGCAACATTTAACCTATCAACTGGTGATTTAACCCTTATAACAAACTCAGGTAGTACGATAATAGCTAGTTTAGATGGTAGGTATGCTTTTGATTCTCAATTCATAACACATACTGGTGATACAACAATACATTTTACAAAAGGTAGTATTAATTTATCAGACCTAGCTTCAACTGGTCATACACACAATTTATCATTATTAAATAATGATATTGGATTTATAACTGGGTATACAGACACAAATGATAATATATATGTTACGGGTTCAACATTTAACACTGGTAACGGTGTATTAACCTTTTCAAATATTTCAGGTGGAACATTTACGGTTGATTTAGATGGAAGATACCTTACAGGTTATACTGAGACATCAAATACAGACGATTACGTAAGCTCTGCTGCATTTAATACAACAAATGGTATACTAACCTTAACTAGAATTTCAGGTGGCACAGTGACTGTTGATTTGGATGATAGATATAGCCTTACAGGCCATACTCATACAGCATCACAAATAACAGATTTTAGTGATGCGGTAACTGGAAATACAGCGGTTTTAGCTAATACTGATAAAATATCTTATACAGACGCTACATTAGTTGCTAACACAGCAAGTGGTTTAGTGAGTCATACTGGTGATACAAGTATTCACTTTACAAAAGGTTCAATTAACCTTAGTGATTTAGGTGCAACTGGTCATACACATAGTGAATATACTTTAAATGCTGTATTGAATAGTCATACTGGTGACACTTCTATTCATTATACAAAAGGGTCAATTAATCTTAGTGATTTAGGCTCATCAGCACATACACATACCGTATCTAATATAAGCGATTTCCCAACAAATGTAAGCTCATTTACAAATGATTCAGGATATATAACTGGATTCACAGATACAAATAATAACGATTATGTAACAAGTGGAGCTTTTGATACTGGAAATGGTAATTTAACACTTACTAGAGTTTCAGGTGGAACAGTTGTCACTAATTTAGATAATAGATACAGCCTTACAGGACATACACACTCTATTTACGCTTTAGACAGTGAGTTTACTAGTCATACTGGTGATACATCTATTCATTACGCTAAAAATACAATTAATTTAAGTGAATTAGGTTCTTCAGCTCATACACACGCTATAAGTGAATTAAGCGATTTCCCTACAAATGTAAGTTCATTCACAAATGATGCGGGCTATTTAACTGGTTATACTGACACAAATGTATATTTAACTGGAGCAACCGTAACTGGTACAACAACCAAATCTATTAATTTATTCCAAAGTGATGGTAGTTTGGTTCAAGCTAGTTTTACAGATTTACAAGGCTCAGGCGGTGGTGGTGACACTATAACTGGAGTTACATTTAATACATCAACTGGTGATTTAGATTTAGTAAGTACAGGTAGTACAATTACAGCTAATTTAGATGGAAGATATTCATTAACTGGTCATACACATAGTGAATATACCTTAGATTCAATATTCAATTCACATACTGGTGATACAAGCATTCATTTTACAAAAGGTAGTATTAATTTATCTGATTTAGGTAGTTCAGCACATACTCATACTATAAGTAACATAACAGACTTCCCAACCAACGTAAGTTATTTTACTAATGATAGTGGGTATTTAACTGGTTATACAGATACAAATGAGTATATTACTGATGGTACGTTTAATACATCAACTGGTAATTTAGACCTTATAACCAATTCAGGTACTACAATTACAGCTAATTTAGATGGAAGGTATTTGGACCTTTCAGCAGCAACAACTATAGTTGAAACATTAGTGGCGACTGGTGGTGAAACACAATGGGTTTTATCATCAACACCATCAAGTGGGTATTCTCGTACTCTGTTTAATGAAAATATTTACTTGGTTGAAAATGTTGATTGGTCCTTATCAGGTAATACCATAATATTCTCAGGAAGTTCATCACCTTTAATTTCTGGCGATGTAATTACATTTTATTATCATGATGTTAGCGCACCATTAGCTCAGTTAAATACATATGGTAGAGTTTTTGAAGATAGCGCACTTTCAGGGACTACAGATATAGATTGGGGTAGTTATGAAACATTTGTTTATACTCTATCAGGGGCAACTGTGTTTAGTGACATAAATCTACCATCAAATGGTAAAAGTAAAACAATAACAGTATATATGACAGGTAATTTTGCGCCAACATACCCGTCAGGCTGGAGTACATATATTAATGGTACATACAATGGGCTTGTTTTAAATACCATTGTGGTTGAATATGTAGCATCAAGCACCCCATTTTATAAAGTAATGATAACACAACCCGATTAAATTATGGTAGGAATTATAATAACACAAGAATTAAAAGATTTAAACATCGAATTGTTTAAAAATAACACAGTAAATAGCATCAGAATATTTTCAACAATACCTTCATCATTTTACTCAATAACATATTTTAATGGAAGTAGAACTGATGGTTATCACACATTAGATACTTCTATACATCAAGCTGATGGGTTTTATGAAGTAATAATACCAGTTTATGATAGTAGTATAGAAAAGCTCGGTGATATATTTTTTAGTCAGAGTAGTTTTACATATCCAGTAATAAGTAAAACAGAAATTGAAATTCAAAATGAAATATTAGCAACTTCAGATGAAAATAAACAAAATTTAATTAGAATTAAAACTGAAAAACTAATAATAACAAATGCACAAACTTATGATGATACGACAGCATTAGATAATTTTGGTTTATTTCCAATGTGGAAATATCCATTTGATTACCCTTTAGCTTATAAATGTCAAGATTTTAGTGGTACAACATTAAATCTTTACAAATGTGTACAAGCACATACAAGTCAAGCAGATTGGCGTCCAAAAGATGTTCCAGCGTTATTCACCAAAGTGGCTTATCCAGGTCAAATTCCTGTTTGGGTACAACCAACTGGAGCACAAGACGCCTATAATATTGGGGACCGAGTATATTATCCAACTGCTAATGATAGTGTATATGAAAGTTTAATAAATGCTAACGTTTGGAGTCCAACAGGATATCCAGCTGGATGGCAATTAATACCGTAAGTTATGAGTAAGAAAAAAATGTTATTAAATCCAACAATTGGAACTACTACTGATAGTTTGATGTTGTCTGCTGGCAACTTACAATTAAATCCTAATGATTTTACTGTTTATCCTTGGACTAGACCTTCAACAATAGTTACTCCAAATGTATTTGAAGGAAATACTATAAATGACGCACATAAATTGTCAGCGAGCATAAGCACATCTCAGCATGAATTGACTTCTTCTTCATCGCCTGTAATTGTTGGAAATATTTATGAATTTGTGGTTTTTGCAAAAGCAAACGAGTATGGTTATGTATCAGTAAACTGCGGATTTACAACATTTAGTGGTTGGAAAGTTGCTTCGTTTAACCTTTTTACTGGAACAGTAAATGGGGGCAACATGTCTAATATGACTATAGAGTCAAAAGGTAACGGATGGTACAGGTGTTCTGCTAGAGCAACTTGCACAAACAGCGGAAATACATCTTTTGGCATGAAACTAAGTGACAACGCATCTCAAGATTCGCAAGGGCCATTTTTTACAGGAGATGGTATTAGCGGAATTCAAATATGGGGTGCCGAATATTTTCAAGTATAAAAATGAAACCAACCCTATTAAGCAACGAGAACCTATGGTGCGGTTATTTTTTAACCTATGCGCAAAAACGAGAATTGTTAAACCAAACACCATGTACAGGAACCCCAGATTGTACATGTCCAGTAAAAGATTTATCAACAAATTGTTCTATATATAGCTAGTACGGGTGATTTAAAACAAGTAATATAACTATTTATAATAAATGATAGACGCTAGACACTTAAGACCTAATTTAACACCATCAAAATTGTTAGATTTACCCCAACATTTTGGTTGGGGTTTAAGTGCTTTTGATATGACACCAACGTCTGGGTTTGTTGAAACAGATATAATACCAAATAGATTTACATGTTCTGAAGTTAGAATATCGTTAACAAGTGGTGATACTAGCAGTATCGTTAGTGTTGATATTTATAGAAATGGAACTTCAATATTTGAAGTTCCAGTATCAATTGATATATCAGGCACAACAAGTGTTGGTTCGACAGCACCATACCTTTTTAATCTTAGTGCGTCAACTTTTAATTTTTTAGAGAATGATAGAATATATTTTTATGTATCAGGGGCAACTAATTGCTTAGGCTTAAAAGTTAAATTAATTGGTAATAGAATAATATAAATAATGATAGATAGTAAACATTTAAAACCGAATATACCTTCATCTAAATTCATTGAAATGCCCCAAGAATTTGGATGGGCGTTATCGTCTGCATTTGGGGTACCTACATCTGGGTTAACCGTTTCAGATAGGTTACCAAATGGTTTTGAATGTTCTGAAATAAAATTAACATTAACTAGCGGTGATACCAGTGGTATAGTATCAGTTGATATCCATAAAAATGGAACTTCTATATTTGAAGTTCCAGTATCAATTGATGTATCAGGTACAACTAGCGTTGGAGCAACCACACCATTTTTATTTACAAGTAGTGCAACTACTACAACCTTTTTAGATAATAATGAAGTTAAATTTTATGTTAGTGGTGCAACAGATTGTTTAGGGTTAAAGGTTAGAATGATTGGTAATAAAATAATAAATGGCTAAGTAGATAAGTATAAAGATGAGTTTAATAATAAATACATACAAGAGTTTTCCAAAAAATATTAACATTAATATTAATATTAATATTGATACCTTGTCATTGATTTATACCATTGAAATTGTGGGAGTTGTAATTTATTCAAACCCAAATGTAGATGTAAATACTTTAGAATTAACATATACAGCTTTAGACGCAACCGTTATTATCAATACAACAGTATTGATTGATACATTAGAATTAATATATTCTGTTGAAACAGTTGAAACAGTTGTAGTAATTACAGACCCAATACAAATGATTTCTGGGTTGATAGTTGATTTGAATAGTGCAAATATACTTAATGCTTCAGGTGATACAGCAACTGAAGGTCAAGAAATATACAATTGGGTTAATGCGGTAAATGATAATGGTGTGACAGGTGCAACTCAATATAGAACTGGTAGATACCCAATTATGCAAACAGTTAATGGTAATAAAGAAGTTAAATTTAATGGTAGCACTACTTTTTTAGAATTTGAAGTTGTACCCGATTTACATTTTGAAACTACCGATAGTTGGACTGTGTTATTTTTATTGGGTAGTGTAGTTGGTAATGGACCAATGTACCATAAAGGTGGTTCTGGTAACAGGCATATAGGAATATTTAATTTTAGTGTGTTTACATCATATACTTATCATCAATCAAATCAGCTAACCTCTAATTTATTAGCTAATGAGGTTGGTGCAGTTGACCATAATGGTGGTACAAGGCAAATGCGTATTTTTAGGGAGAATGTAACTGAATTAGATTATACAAATCTTAGTACTGTAACAAATACGCAAAATACCTTAATTGGTTGTAGACAAAATAATAGTGCTGATAACACTTCTTGGGCATTCTTTTATGGAGGTTCAATTAGAAGATTGTTAGTTTTTAATAGAGTGTTAACACCTGAAGAGAGAACAACCATATATAACGAATTAAAGGGCAGTTTATAGTAAAGTATTATCAGCTTCTGAAATAACTGATATTATAAATACTCATAGGGTAAATTAAAACATAGATTGGTAAACTAAACATTTACTTTACCTATTTATAAAACGGAGCATAAAACCCATTCATCGCTTTAGCGTGGATGGGCAGTTCACAATGTATAATAAATAAATAAATAAAACGAAAATGGCAAATGCAATTTACAACTCTTTTAAGAGAGACATCCAAAATGGAACTATCAATTTAACAGCTGATACCATTAATGTGATGTTAGTTACGAGTACTTACACTCCTAACATTGATACGCACACAAAGCGTTCAGATATAACAAACGAAGTTTCAGGTTCTGGATATACTTCTGGCGGTACTTCTTTAGTAACAACTGTAGTTAGTGCTGACACAACAAATGACAAAGGTGTTTTTGATGCCGATGACGTTTCTTGGACAGGCTCAACAATTACAGCAAGAGGTGCAGTTCTTTACAAATCTAGAGGTGGCGCAGCATCAGATGATGAATTAATCGCTTATTTAGATTTTGTAACGGATAAGGTATCAAGCGGTGGTAATTTTAATCTAGTATTTAACGTTAATGGTATATTGACTCTGGCGTAAATAATAAATGTTGTTATTATTTAATAACGTATATTTATAAATAAAGGAATATGCCAATATTATTAAAGAAAATAGATGGAAGTATACTATCATTAATTGGGCCTGATGGTGCTGATTACATAGGTAGTGTAATATTCATACAAAGTATTGTAGGTGAACTTGGTGTAGAAGATTACATCAAATTAACAGCATTGGAAGCTCTAACACAAGACTTTGGAAGTGTTGGCGATGCTGAATATTATGAAACAACACCAGTTTTATTTGGTCCTAACACATGCTCTAGTTATACAAATTTAAATTTATCGTTTTAATGAGATATCAAGAAAGAACATATATACAAACACCAATCAGTTGCGTTAGAAATAAGGTAATCAATATTGTTAGCATGAGTTCAGATTTATGTGAATTCAATGAACCCACATATGTAATGACTGGTGCTACAAATATATTTAGTGCTGATACGAGTGGTAATACAATTATGATAACAGGTGCTACAAGCTCTGATGATTATATTCATATTATTGATAGTGGAACCACATTTGATTTATCATTCGCATTTACTGGCAATGTGGAAACTTTCATTAATACTGATGCTTCATTTAAATATAACATTTATCGTTATACCCCAAATACTAACGTATTTACAACGCCAGCAATTTTTTCATCTGGCCCTATTGAGTGGTCAACCTTTAGCGCATCAACTGGGTTTACTGATAGTTTATTAGAAAGTGAATTTGTTGTTGATGGTCAATATATAATAAAAGGTAGTTACGAATTTACGTCTTGCACTGATTATTTATTTGAATTAGGTGATACCAAAGATACAACTTTACCATTGGTTGGGGATTATTATAATATATATAACTCTAATTTTGATAATTATTTTGCTTTAATAAGCAAAGCTATAAAACCAATTTTTAGTTCAACCCCAACAGACCCAACTAGTATAGGTACGTTAATTGTTGAATCAACAATATTTGATGGTGTTGATGTACCCGTAGTTGATGAAGTAACCACGGAAAATACATGGGTTGGAAATGTAATAGTGTCATTAAATGGTATTACATTAGCTGAAGATGAAGATTTTACTACCGTAGACGACACAATATTTTTTGGGGCACCGATAAGTTTAGATGACGTAGTAACTGTAGCGTATGTTAATAGTGGAACTGGCAATGGCCTTACTTCTGAATCATTTATTGTAACAGCACCAATAGCTTCGGGTGCAACCGATGGTGAGGGTACTAATATATATTATTACAATACTGACATAAATAAAATTGAGATTTATATGTTAACGGAACCAGTAATTTTTAATGATGTTATAGTAACACTTAACGGTGTTACATTAGCTAATGGAGTTGACTATTATCAATCAACGGCAAACCCTAAGAGGATAATACTTAATGGTCTTATATACGATACGGATGTAATGACTATTTCATATAATGCATATGCTGGTATTTCTGGAATTATTTATACTAACATTTTTGATATCTACTGGGGTGTAGACCCAGCACCAATAAATATCAATGGGTTATTTACCGCTTTGGTAGCAACTGACAATTCATTTTCTGCTGGAACTGTAGTATATAGTGCGACAACACCTTATGTTGCAAATGAGAGTACGTATTCAGTTAATATTAATTTAAGTGGTTATACTGGAACAACAGTGGTATATAAAGTAATAAACCAAAAAGACTTTACATTAATCAACGGTGATGTAATTTCAACAATAACAGATAGTGATATTATACCAATAACACTTCAATTATAAAAAAAATAAAATAATTTATTGATTTATTTATATTTATAAGTAAGATACATATACAACAGAAACGTTATGAGTTATATAATTAAAAGTACATCACCCTTTGCTAGTACAAAGTTAACCGAAACAGGTAGAGAAAAAATTGCCAGAGGACAATTAAATTTCACTAGTTGGTCTATTGGTGACTCTGAAATTAATTATGTTAGAGAAGGAGAAATTCAAGATGCAGTTATAACTGGCACTACCAGTAAAATACTAAGACCTAAAGATAAACAGCCTAATTTAAAATATTTTATTAGTAATTCTTCAGGTACAGCCGCATTTAATTTTGGTTCTGGCGATATTAGATGTATAAAAGCTACAGTGAATAATCAAGCCGCTGAAAGAGGATTTTTTAGTGGTACTTCGTTATATGACTATACAGCAATTACAGGTGAAACTATGTCAAATTATATTAGACTAGTTAGAGAATTACCAGCTACCACACTTGCTGGTGGTACTACATTAAATCTTGGAGCTTCTGATGCCGCTGTAGGTGATGTAATATTATTAAAAATAGGTTATTCTGATTTAACCAACGTAACCCCAACGGCACATTTATGGTTTAAAGTTCAAGCGACTGGTGCTACATCAGTAACAGTAGATAGAGTATTACCTACAATAGGTAGTGATGCAACAATGGCCATTGTTTATAAAGGTGGTGAATTAGATACTTTAGAAGCCCCACAAATTGCTTATTGGGATACAGGTACATTATCATTTGATGCTTCAGGTTGTACAACAACAATGATTGATGTCCCAATTTGGAATATGAACATTCCTTTTGCTGAAAATATTCTTGGAACACCAACAACTGGAACAACTGAAGAATTTAATCGTTATGGTTCATATGATTTAATGGGTGAAAAAAATAATTATTTATATCCATCAACAGATGCTTTCCTTAAATCAGTTGCAATTATACATTATTCAAATAAAACAATTTCAAACCTATATGGTGAGTTTTTACATATAGATGGTATAACAAAAAGCGTTAAATTACATTTACCTACTTTGATGTATCATAGAAGAGATGTATTTACTGGAACTACAGGTGGTGAAATGGGAATGACATTTATTGCTAGTGGTACTTCAGTATCAGTAGGTTCTAATGGTTTATCATATGTTCCATTAATAGAAGATGCGACTTATGTCACTGGCAGTACAGTAACTTCAGTTGGTAGAGTTTATCCAGATTTAAAAATAGTTGTTATAGACAACCCAGAAGTAGTTGCAGCAATTTCGTACAAATCAAATAGAAATTGGACGTTACCAGCGTTAAATTTAGCACTTACAAACGCAACATCAGGACCAACCAATGGTTTATTACCTGTTAATTCAACAATATATGTTACATATGCAGTAGATAATGAAAGTGGAAGTGGAATAACTCCAGCATTACCAAGTCAAAATTTTGCAACAATAACAAATACAACTACATCATCTAAAGACGTATCATTTAATATTGAAGCTACTGATTTATTTCCTTATATGCAAAGTGGTACAACAAGTGGTGGTTTTTATGCTGATACATTTAAAGTGATATATCAAATAACTACCGATGGTGCTAGACCTACATCTGGTAATTGGAAAGTGTTGGATTATACCACATCAGTTGTTGCTGGTGGTGGAATTATGAATCCAGCTGATTTAGAAACACAAAACCCACTAGCGGTTGTTTCAGGTGGAGATATATTACAATTAACAAAAACTAAAGATTTAACTGCACCAATTTATTCAGTTGTGAGTACGTTAACAATGCCAGATAAAACAACACCAGAGATATTACAATTTGGTGATGAAAGGTTCTTTTATGGAAATATAGAATCCTTTATAGGTGCAACAATTTTTAAAACAATTTTTAAAATCTCAATCAATGCTAGTGATTTTACTTCAACAACTAACCTCACTAGGGTTAGTGGTGTAAACCCACCTAATATAAGAGTTAGCGAAGTTGGTGTTTATAACTCTGATGGAGATTTAGTAATAATAAGTAAACTTAGTGTTCCAGTTGAACTAACACCAGGTAAGACAATGATTCTAGAATTATCAATGGATTTTTAAGATATGGGATTTATAGCAAGCGCACAGACAGTAACGATAACAGCCAAATTAACACCTTTTGGTAGACAACAACTATTAACCAATAGTAGTAGCATTATAACACAATTTAGTTTGGGCGATAGTGATGCTAATTATTATGGTACAGCAACTTTAGAAAGAGGTAAGGTACCATCATTAGCGGGTGAAGTAGGTAGTAATAATTTATTTAGCAATGGTGTTTATTCAGGTGTTGGAATAAAATCTCCAATTACAGTTAACTCTACTGGTGTTACAAAAAAGGCTGTTCAAGCTGGTTCTAGTTCTGTCATAATAACTCCTAAATTAATTGGATTAACAGCTCTTACAGATACATTTTTAACACAGTTAACTATTAATAGAACTTTAGGTGCTACTGATGGTAATACTAACCTATTTCATACATTCGGATTACCTATAACACAAGCTGATAAAAACAAATATACTACATTTGTTTCACCAACAGGTTATTTAGATACAGCAATTGCTGGGTTTAATAAAGATTCAGTGTTGGTGATTGCAATTGATAATTGTAGTTATGGTGAAATTTTGGATGGTAAAAATGTTAAAATTGAGATAGAATCTAGTGGTGCCACATCTTATACAGGATATACGACATTCCAAAAAAGTCTTACACCTTTAACAAGCGTTGATTCCCAAGTTAGAGAATTATTAGAGTTAGGTACAGCTATTGGTAATAACGTAGCATTTATATTCTCTGACCAAATACGAAGACCTAATGGTAATGCAGCTAAAAGTTGGGCTACTGGGTTTAATACGGTTAAACCATTTAGCACCAATAATAAAGAATTATTTAATGCTAAATCAGTTCCATCAACAAGTACAAATGTTGATGAAGCGATAGGTATCGCTTATCTAGATAGAGGTATTATTGTTATAACACATCCTGATATTGTAGGTGCTTACGTACCATCTGGAACAACGATAACATATAATAGCATTTCGAATGAAGTTGCTCAAAATATTACATGTATTGTTGAAAGAGGTGAATTCGCTTCAACAAATAATAGAACTTATACTACTGGTGAATCACTTAGAGTTACTGAAGTTGCGTTATATGATACATTTAATAATGTGATAGCATTTGCTAAAAGTAATGAGCATATTCTTATCGGTGCTAATCAATATATGGCATTAGGTGTTAGAATTTTAGTATAAAATATTTACTTATTTTTTTTATTTAGTATATTCCCTTATAAATTTATAATTATGAAGGAAAAACAAGAATTTATCCTTGGTTTAGACGTTTCAACAAAAACCATTGGTATTGCGTTATACGAGAATTTAGGTGAAAAAGGTAAATTAACTGCCTTGACTCACGTTACCCCTAAAATAAAACCACTACCACCTACAAAAACACAAGAATTATTTGAGAAATGTGATATTTTTGATGAACAATGTTTAGATAAATACAAAAGTTTTAATATCACAAGAGTAATAATTGAAGAACCTTTATTAAGGTCTAATAATGTGAATACAGTAGGAACGTTATTACGATTTAATGGTATGATTTCAAGAGCAGTTTATAAAAAATTAGGTGTTGTACCTGATTTTATTTCATCATTTGACTCTAGAAAATATGCCTTTCCTGAATTAATGGCTGTTAGAACTCATAATAAAAAGGGTGAAAAATATCCAGAAAAAGATATAGAAAAGAAAAGTAAATTAAAACAAACAACTCTTTTCGGGGCTTTCGATTGGGATGTTGATAAAAAAACAATTATTTGGGAAAAGGTTGCATATCTATATCCACAAATTACATGGCTATACAATAGGAATCAAGTATTGGCTAAAGAAAATTATGATATGAGTGATAGTGCTACATGTGTACTAGGGTTTATGAGTTTAATTGGTGAGTGGCCAATAGAAAAAAGATAAACGGCAACTAAATCGGCAATCATTGCCGATTTTTTTATTTTGTTTGGTTTTTAATTAAATTTTTAGTATATTTGCATAATGTCAATGATTGTAAATATATTAGAAAACTTCTTAGGAACCCCTCACTCGCATTATGAGAACAAATCTCAAGTGCAGTTTGACTGCCCTATGTGTTCTGCTGAGAAGAATAAATATGAAGGTGATGGTAAAGGTAATCTAGCAATCAACTACGAAAAAGGTGTTTATAAATGTTGGAATTGCTGGGAAAGAAATAATATGCATGGCTCTTTATTATATTTGATAAGAAAATATGGTAATAAACAACACCTTAAAGATTATTTGCTTATCGCACCTAAAATCATTAAAGATAGAAGTAAAGAAGAGAAAGATGATATTCTAATAGATGTAAAATTACCTGAATCTTTTAGAGCTTTTAGTGATAGCACTTCTTATAATACAAATCACAATGATGCATATCGCTATGTTAAGGGTAGAGGAATAGATAATAACATTCTCCATAAATTTAATATAGGTTATACTTGTGATGGTAAACATAAAGATAGAATTGTAATCCCTTCATACGATATTAACGGTGAATTAAATTATTATATTGCTAGGTCATTCAATAAGTGGAATAAAACCAAATATTTAAACCCAGAATCTGATGTTGAAGCCAAAAATAAGAATGAGATTATCTTCAATGAACATAAAGTTAATTGGGATTCAACAATTTATTTAGTGGAAGGTGCCTTCGACCATATCGTAACACCCAATTCAATACCTTTATTAGGTAAATTCATTTCAGATAAATTATTTCATGCGTTACAAACCAAAGCAATGGGTAAAGTTGTTATTGTATTAGATGGTGGTGCTGAGGAAAGAAAAGATATGATACTTTTATATAAAAAGTTAAATACTTTAAATCTATATAATAGAGTTAGAGTTGTTTATCTTGAAGATAAAATGGACTTATCATTAATTTATCAAAAACAAGGGCCTAGAGGTATTTTAAGGAATTTAAGACAGGCTGTGAAACTTAAAGAAAGTCGTCTTTAGAAACTATAATCATCAAATCCTTGATAATCTGAAGTACCAATGTTAAATGAATTCGATTGAAACTGTTTAATTGATATTAAGTTAACACCTTTACCTTTATTTTTTAATGTAATTTCTTTTTCATTAGGGTATTGCATATTATATTTGAAAGTCTCGATTACATCAATATCGTTTTTATTCGCTTTAACTGTTAAAATAAATGGTTGACCTTTACTGTTTAAATGTGGTTCGGTATAATGAGAACCATCTAAATCATTTTTACTAAGAACATAATGAGAACCTAATTGGATTGTGTTTAAATCATTTTTATTTTCTAAAAACACAACTCTATATAAAGTTAAAGTATTCGGTAATTTATTAAACATGTTAATTAGATTTTTAAGGTTTTCTTTATTAACATCTAAATCATCGTGAGCACCATATTTTAAAAACTCATTATAATTAATTCCCTCTTTAACCATACCAATTTCATATTCATCATCATCAACACCTTCGGTATTTGCATGATGATATGTTAATTCTTCATCCACATTATCACCCTTACCCATTATAAAATCTTCATAATACATTTGTAATTGTTTTTCGTTTTGAAAATATTTAACATCATCAGATGGGCTATAATTTACCATTTCCCTACCTTTTATGATAACACCGTCATACCCCATTTTTTGCATTTCACCTTCTATTGTAGAATTTTTAAAAAACGCTCTTTGGTCTGGAAATTTCCCAGTTGAATATTTCATGAATAAATTTCTTTGAGACCATATCTCCCATTCATTTAATGAGTTTACAACTAAAGGTGTTTTAGGTATAGCACCAATTAAGAAATATACAGTCCCGTATTCTTTAGCCAAAGCTCTATTCCCTAAAGGAGTGACATATAACCCTAACCCAAGCATTCCACCACCGCCATTTGCTTGTCCTACATTTTGGACACCTCTAATGGTTACGTTTTTACGTTTCCATTTTAAATACTCCCTGTGGTCATATTCAACTGCCTCATATATATTAAGTAATTTCATTCTACTTTTTCTATTAATTTAATACTATTCGGATTAAACATAATTATATGCTTCTCACCAACCCAATCACTAGGTGGGTCAACAACCAATCCATCATAACCTAATTTAGTCATACTTTTAAGATAACGAAGTGGTGTATGTTGATACCACCCATTTAAAATATTAAAGAATACCCCAGCTTCATCACCAGCTGAAAAAGCAGCTCTTAACGCTTTTTGAAGCCCTTTTTGTGGGTCTTCATCCCAATTTTGTGCTTCCATTTCCCATTCATCTGCATCTTCACCACTCATTTTCATAAGTGTTATAATTTCTTGTTTATTAACTTTATAAGAGGGTGTATCGGTTTCTATGAACCTACCAGTTAATTCAACCTTATATACATTCTTACCGAACATTCTAGCGTTTTCAAAACTTGTGGCGAAATAAATACCTGGCCCATGATGTTGTGTAACACCTTCACCATCTACGAAACTATCTGAAAACTTCTTTATATCATGGTCAGTACCATGATATGCAATAAACGTTTTGGATATTGATTCGGATAAAATATTTTCGTATAAGTTTCTTAATTTCATTATACTTTATTTAGCATAAATTTGGCGTTAGGAAATAAAACTATTTCCCCACTATCACCATTAGGTAAAACACATATAATTGCGTCATACCCTAACTTCATTAATTTTTTTGTTAAAGATTTCCCTTTAGATTTAAATTTATTTGATAATTCATTTTTATATTTAATTAAATTATTATCATTAACATTTATATATAAAGGGTTTTGTAAATAAGCCATTCCTACGGCATAATTTCCAGTTATTTCCCCATCAAAATCTTTTTCAGTAACATAAATTCCACTAGGTTCAACATCTTGACCAAAACGACTTCCCATATATGGAGCCTTTTCTAAATTTTTCATTATCTTTAGTTGAACTGATTCATTTAAAACACTTATATATAAATCGTTTAATTTCATTATACTTTAAATTGTCTATTGGTTGTTGAGAAATTCTTTTTTCTCATGATGGTTTTACTCATAAGTTGAATTTCATTTCTAGACTTATCAACACGTAAAACAAAAGGTACGTTTATATTATTATTTAAATCAATTATAACAGCTTCAGCTTCTTTATTATAATTCTTTAAACCTTGGCCATGTTTTTTGTATAAACGACTGAATGTATTTATCACTTCTTCACCTTCAATTTCTTCACCATTTCTAGGGTCATTGGCTCTATCCAAAAAATGATTGGAAAATTCAATGTCAATATTAAGACTCTTAAACAAATCATCTAAGTAATCTTCAATTTTCTTTAACCCAGAATTACTGATGTATTCATTCACTACGGATTCAAATATATTACTTAATTTCATAATAACCAATTCTTTTTAATAAATATTTGTTTTTATAGTAAAAATTTAGTATAATTGCGTAAAATGATAATATATGGTAAAAGAATTTGTTGGCCCAGTTTATTTGGAGCCAATTGAACATGTTTATATTCATAGACAAACAGGTAAACGTTATGGTTCAGTAACCCAAATGTTAGGCTCAATTGAGCATGAATTTGAAACTGAATTGGTTGCAGAAAGAATATCAATGCAGCGAGATGACGACCCTAAGAAGAATCCTGATTACCATGGTATGACCATGGAACAAATTTTAGATTATTGGCAATACTTGAATGATAGTGCCAACGAATACGGAACATATGTTCATGAAACAGTTGAAACGTATCTTTTAAAACAAAAATGGTGGTATCCAACAGATGAGTTGCAGAAAGCTGTTATAAAGGCGTATAATGAATTAGAAGTTGATGAAGGTAAGTGTGTATACCCAGAGCGAATTATGTTTTCGGAAAAATATAGTCTAGCGGGGACTGCCGATTTAAAAATTGATATTGATGATGAATGGTTTGATATTGGAGATTGGAAAGGGTTACCAATTGATACCCCAATATTCACTAATAATGGATGGAAAACTATGGGTAGTGTATCATATGGTGATAAAGTTTATGACATGGATGGTAATCTATGTGATATATTACATTTTTCTGGGGTAAAAAATAAAGATTGTTTTGAAATTGAATTTGATAATGGTGAAATAATTATCGCAGATTACGAACATAGATGGTTAATATCTTTTATGCGTGATGGTAATTTTACTGATAAAGTTATGACTACTGATGAACTATTCGACTATACCACTGAATTAAATAAAAGTAATAAAAGATGGTCGCATAAAATACCTAAAATTAAGATAACCAAACCGTTAAATAATCCGAATATCACATTACCCTTAGACCCTTATTTGTTAGGTGTATGGTTAGGTGATGGGCATAAAACTGACACCAAGATAACTAATATGAATAAAAAAATGTGGTTAGAATTGGAAAGACGTGGTTATGAATTAGGTGGTGATGTAAGCCAAGGTGGTTCTGGTAAAGCTCAAACTAGAACAGTTTTAAATGTGAGTAATATATTTAATGAATTAAATTTAATTCAAAATAAGCATATACCAGATATATTTTTAATGGCATCACATGAACAACGGCTTGATTTATTGCGTGGGTTTATGGATACCGATGGTCATTATAATTCATCACGTAAAAGATTTGTTATGTCAACAACTAGAGAGTGGCAAGCAAATGAATTTAATAAATTAGTATCATCATTAGGTATTAAAACAACAGTAATTAGGTATAAGAAAAAAGCTATGGGTAAAATTATTAATGTAATTGATATTTGTTTTAGTACTAACAATTTAAACCCATTTTTAACTAGAGATGATTTAAAAATTGAATATACTAAGATAAATAATAAAACGTTTAAAAATATTGTTTCAGTTAAAAAAGTGAAATCAGTACCAACTAGATGTATTGAAGTTGATAGCCCAAGTAGTACTTTTTTATATGGCTATAATTTTGGTGTAACACATAACACTAATAAAAGGTTTGAGTTTTATAGCCCATTTGGTCAAACACTTAAAAAACCTTTCAACCATTTACAACAATGTCATCATTCAACATATAGTTTACAGTTAAGTGTGTACGCTAAAATGTGTGAGGAAGAAACTGGAATGAAATGTAGACAAATATGGATAGGATATTGGAGTAGGGAAACTGAAAAGTTTACTAGAATCCCAATTACATATCTTAAACACGAAGCAACACAACTATTGGAGCTTCACAAATATAATAAAGAAATAGCTACTTAATTATGGTAAAGAAAATAATACATTGCGCTGATTATTGAGTTATTGTTTTAAATTTTTTATATTTTCTATCTAAACCTATATTATCATAATTTTTGTATATATACTCACCTAATTTAATAATTCCATCTTTATTGGTTATTCTTAAGTAAGATGAGGATGATTTTAAATTTTTATTTCTTTTTATTTTATAATTGATTTGTAATTCATCACATAAAGATTCGAAATAACCCCAATCTTGTTCATATGTTGACGCTAAAGCAAATTGTCTTAATGTTGAGCCTAATTTTGGTTTATAATAATAAAAACAACCATCACCATCAATTAACCCTCGAAACCAATAATGTTTTAATTTATTCATTCTAAGTCATTCATATTAAATAAATATGAAAAAAACATGAAAAAAACTTGTTAAAGTTTTAAAAATGTAGTATAATTGCCTTAAATATATAAAATATGGCAGTACTTAAGGTAATTCATTGCGCAGACATACATATCAGAACATTTAGAATGCATGAAGAGTATAAAGAAGCTTTTCAAAAGTTTATCGATGAAGTAAAAGATTACTGCAAAGACTTTGATTATGAAGAAATTAGAATTGCGGTAGTTGGTGATTTGGTTCACCAGAAAATTACAATATCCAATGAACAATTAATACTTAGTTGTTGGTTTCTTAATGAGTTATCAAAAATAGGTAAAGTTGTTATCGTTGCTGGTAACCATGACTTATTAGAAAACAACCGAGATAGGGTTGATAGTATTTCCCCAATGATTCAATTATTGGATAATGAAAATATAGCTTATTATAAAGAAAGTAAATGTTATACCGATGAAAACATTGTTTGGTGCAATTATTCGATTTTTGAAGAGAACTCTAGACCTGACATTGAGAGGTACGTAGTTGATAATCAACCAGATGAAGAAGTTACTTTTGTTGGGTTATATCATGCACCACTTGTTGGCGCATCTACCGATATTGGGTATGAGTTTAGTGAAGGTACAACGTTAGAGCATTTCGAAGGGTGTGATATGGTATTGTTAGGCGACATTCATAAAAGACAAGCGTTTGATTATAAAGGAACCCCAATAGCTTACCCATCATCACTTATTCAACAGAATTTTGGTGAAACGGTAAGTAAACATGGTTATTTAATTTGGGATGTTGAATCTAGAACGTATATTGAAAGGGATATAACAACAAGATACGGTTTTTATCAATTTAAAATAAAATCATTGGATGATATTGAAAACGAAAATGAAATTTTAACAAATGAATAAATTTTAACAAATAAATAAATTTTAACAAATAAATAAATTTTAACAAATGAATAAATGTGAAATTACTGAAAAATGGAAGAATCTAGGGTTTTTAGATGGGTTATCTTTATCTGATAAACAAAACTTTGAGTTAGCTCAAGCAATGGAATATGCGGCTAAAATTTTAATACGTGATGGTAAGAAATGTAATCGAAAATATAACGATAAAGTAGATATAATAACATTCCCAATATTGAGGTTATTGATAGATAAACATGAGATGAGTAAACCGTTTATTCTACATTTGTTAGAAAAACTTAAAAAATTAACTGAAAGTTCGGTTTATGATGGTATTGAAGATTTACATCCTAGTACTGGAGTAGACCCCGAAGTTGAATTAATAAGACTTTTTGTAGAATTACATTATGGAAAATAATATGCGCACAAAAAAAAGATTATGATGATTATATCTTTATCATAAATCAACGAGTTGATAAAATTAGAGGTTCAATAGCTACTTTACATGAATATGAATGGATTGCTAGATTAACTTACGAACAGTGGTTAAAATACTTAAAAGGTGATTTAAAAATTAATGACCCATTAGATGTTACTGATGTTATTCGTTCTAGAGAATTTAGATATTATTTTAATGTTGGTGAAATAGTGAAATTGGATTTTACGGTTATGACTAAAGAACAAAAAGAGTTTTATAAAGATTTAGAAGGTATGCATGCTGTTGTAACTAAATGTTGGTCTGATTTACATGCTTTTTCTTGTGGTTCTAGTTATGACCATGAATTAAGGTTTGAAAACGGTGTTGAATCACCTATAAAACCACTAAAATATTGCCCACATACATTTGAACCTCCTTTATGGCGTGTCCGAACTTATATGATAATAGGTGTAAGTGAAGATGAGAAGAAATACTATAAAAAAGAATTTGAAAATAGAACCCCAAATCAAAAACTTTGGTGGTACGTTACACCTAATAGTTGGTTAAATGATAAATAAAGAACTTTTAAAGGAAATAGAAGCGTATTGTGAACTTAACGAATTGGAAGTCCCTAAAACGCTAAATGAGGCACTTAGAAGCGGTTTTACGATACTTAAGTATGGAATGGGTCCGAATACAGCTAAACCTAAAGAAAGGGTCATAGAGGTCATTAAAGAGGTTATTAAAGAAGTGCCTGTCGAAGTAATAAAAGAGGTTGAAGTCATAAAGGAGGTTCCAGTTGATAGAATTGTGGAGATTATAAAAGAAATTGAAGTAATAAAGGAAGTGCCAGTTGATAGGGAAGTGATAAAAGAGGTCGCTGTTGATAGAGAAGTCATAAAAGAAGTCCCAGTAGAAAAAAGTATTAACATTAATGTTGATGGCCATAAAATAAGTTATATGGAATACATTGACCAATTGAATGTTACTATAAGTGAATTAGAAGTTAATAAAAAGAAAACATCCAAAGAATTATTGGATATTAATAATAAAGCTGATAACCTTCAAAAAGAATTATCAGACTATAAATCCAGATTAGATAAATGCCTTAAAGAGAAGGCATCTGGGTTAGATTTATACGGAGAATAATGAATAAAAAAATAGTAGTACCAGAGAATGCTAGAGTAAAAGTTTATTGGGATGATAGGCCTGAGAACTATTCTAGACAAGCTAAATTAAATGTAGGAAATTACTTTAGTAAAAAATATGGGATAAGTAAAAATAACATAAATGTAGTTTACAGACCTGTTAAAATTGGTAAAAATGGTGAAGTGATAGAAATTAGCGGTGCTGGAATTGAAAATATTCTAGATAGAAACTATCAACTTGAATTAATGAAAGAATGGTTTAAGCGTGAAAAGAAAACCATAGATTTTAACCGTATTATTGATTTAGATAAAAAAGTTAATGACGCACTAGATAATCAAAGTGAGATTATTAACAATAGGTCTTGGGAATTAAAATGGTTATTCATTGATAATTTCCTATGTTTCGGTGAAAAAAACTTCGTATCATTTGGCAGATTAAAAGGGCTTAATATTGTAACTTCAGAACCAGCAAATCAAGGTGGTAAATGCTTACGTGGTGATTCTAAAATTAAAATTAATTTTAGTGTTGATAAAATAATAGAAAAGTTAGGGTTTTTACCAGAAGAATTAAAGTAATTTAAGCAGCTCTTTACCTTTTTGATTAAATGGTTATATTTATTTATAAATATTTAATCATGGGTAAAGTTTATAGATTTAATGAAAATGAAATAAAAGATATTATTAAAATGTATGTGGAAGATTTTGAATCAACAAATAATGTCGCTAAAAAATATAAAGTTGATAGTAGTGTCATATCTAAAAGATTAATAGATAATAACATTATTTTAGCTAAAGGTTCTGCGTATTCTGAACAATATTGGTTAGATAGGGGTATGGATAAAACTGATATTAAAAATCATATTAAAACATTAAGACCAGTAAATAAAGAATATTGGTTAAAGTTAGGTTATACCGAAGAAGAAAGTATATTACAAATAGAAGGTCAAAAATTGGTTTCAGAAAGAGGTTGTGTTGCTAGGTATGGCAAAATTGAGGGTAAACGTATTTGGAAAGAAAGGGAAGATAAAAGAAGTAAAAATGGTAAAAAAGGCTCTACAAGTTTAGAATATTGGATTAATAAAGGGTATTCAGAAAAAGAGGCTAAAATTAAGCGAAGTGAAAGGCAAAAAACGTTTTCAAAAAAAAAATGTATCGAAAAATATGGTAAAAAAGAAGGTTTAATTATTTTTACTGAAAGACAATGTAAATGGCAAAAAACGTTATATAAAAATGGGAAATTAAAATCTGGGTATTCGGGTATTTCACAAGAATTATTTTTTGAAATAATTAAATATGTTGATGATACTAAATTATTAAATCAAATATTTTTTGCTGAAAAAGGTGGTGAGTATGTAATGGATAGTGAATATGGATTTTATAGGTTTGATTATGTAGACACCAAAAATAAAAAAATTGTTGAATATAATGGTGACCAATATCATGGGAACCCAAATAAATACATTGCTGAAGACACACCGCATCCATTTAGAAAAGATATAACAGCACAAGAAATGTGGGATAATGATAAACGAAAAATAGATTTGGCTAAAGAAAATGGGTTTGATGTATTAATAATTTGGGACTCGGAATATAGGTTAGGTAATAAACAAGATATAATAAATAAATGTATAAAATTTTTAAATTACAATAAATGATTAAAGAAATAGAGATAGGTAAATTAAACGATTTATTGAAAAAATACCCACAATTATTACCCAATGATTTCCAAGTTGATACACCATATGGTTTTCATGATATTGAATGGTGTGGTATAACTGAGGAAAATGCTGAAGTTTATCGATGTGAATTAGAGGATGGTAAATATGTTGAAGGGGCTGATTATCATAGATTAAAAAAAGAAGATGGTAAATTTACAACATTAAAGGGTATTGAAGTTGGAACTCCAATACAAATAATTGGGGGTAAAACATCTAATGTTAAATCCATTGAATTATTAGAAAAACGTGATACCTTATATGATATTCAAGTAGCAAAAGTTCAACAATATTATTCAAATGATATGGTATCACATAACACAACTTTCAGTGTTGACGCCATTAAATTTTTATTATTTGGTAGAACTACAAAGACTGATAAAAATGAGCAAATATTTAACACTTACACTGATAAAAATACGTTGGTAGTAAGAGGTATGTTTGAAATTGAAGGTCAAGAAACTATTATTGAACGTAAATTAAGTCGTAGTGCTAAAAAATCTGGTGGTTGGACTGTAGTTAATAAAGTTAATTATTATAAACTACTCCCTGATGGTGAAGAGGTTTTATTAAATGATGAAGATTCCAAAAAAACAAGTGAAGTAATAAAAGATAATATTGGTGATGAAACTGATTTTGATATCACTATATTAGCTACCGCTAGAAACTTAGAAGATTTAGTTGATGCCAAACCAACTGAAAGTGGTAGGTTGTTAACTAAATTTATTGGGTTAGAAGTTATTGAAAATAAAGAAATCATTGCCAAACAAATGAATTCAGATTTTAATAAGACTAAAAAGGGTAATCACTATAACGTAGTTTCCCTATTAACGGATAACACAACCAATGAAGAAAATATTAAATTATATTCTGACCATTTAAAAACCCATAAAGAAAATCTATCAGTTGTTGAAAGTACGATAGGTAAATTAGATAATGAGAAAGACCGTTTATTAAATAGTAAATTAAAAGTTGATGTTGAAATTTCTCAGTTAAATCCAGAAACGATTCAAACAGAAATTGACCGTATAACAGATAGGGGTTTAGAGTTTAAAGAAAGAATCAAAGAATATGAAGCTAAAATCAAAGAAATTGCAAATATTTCATATGATGAATATTTATACGATGAATTAGAGAAGAAAAGTAGAGATTTAACAATTAAGATTGGTGGGTTAGAAAATGATGTAGTACAATTTGGTAAGGTTATTGCTGATTTAGAGAATAGCGAAATTTGTCAAGCCTGTAAACGGCCATTAGATGATGTAGATAATTCACAATCAATAGCTGATTATAAAGCAAAGATTGGTAGTACTAGAGTCTCAATTGAAGCGTTAAAAATAGATTTGGCTGAAATCGATGGTTCTATATCTAAAATGAAGGAAAATAGAGAAATCGTAGATAGAAGAAATAGATTAGAACTGGAGAAAGATAAGGCTGAAGTTGAGATTGGTTCTTTAAGAAATAAAATGATGGATAAGAAAGCCGATTTGAAAAAATACAAGGCTAATGAAGAAGCTATCAAAACCAATATTAATATTGAGGCTGACATATCGGCAGTAAAAACCAACTTAATTGTTGAGAATAGACAAAAAGATGATGTAAATCAAAAAATTTATTCTACACAAACAGCAATTACAGCGGCTGAACAACAAATCATCATGAATGATAAGATGATTAAAACACTTAAGAAAGAAGAAGAAATTGAAAAGGTGTTTAAAGTTTATCTAGAGATGGTTGGTAAAAAAGGTATTAGTAAATTAGTCTTAAGGTCAGTTTTACCAATTATCAATTCGGAATTACATAGATTATTAGATGAAGTTTGTGATTTTGAAATTGAATTAGTTATAAATAGTAGAAATGAGGTTGAATATAATCTAATAAAAAGTGATGTGATTAAATCACTTAAATCTGGTAGTGGTTTAGAAAGAACTATAGCTAGTTTAGCATTAAGATGTGTATTAGGTAAGATATCACATTTACCAACACCAAATTTTATTACGTTTGATGAAGTGTTGGGTAAAGTTGCCGCAGTTAATATAGAAGCGTTAAAACCTATGTTTGAGAAAATTACGGACATGTTTGATATAGTATTTTTCATATCACACAATGATTTAGTTAGAGATTGGGGTGATAATGTGATAACAATTAAGAAAGTTAACGACATTTCATCGATTAAAGTATAAAAAACTTGTTTTACCAGGTAAATTATAGTATAATTGCACAAAAAATTAAATGAACGATAGAAAATATTGTATAGTGGTTTTAGATAACACGGCTGGTGTTGAAAAGGATTTGGGGTTAATAATCTCTAATCCTATTAATATTGTTAATAGTCAAAGTGAAACTGTTGCGATAGCTACATTTGAATCACCTTTAAGTCCAGCTAGGATTAAGAAGGCTTTGAATGTGGGTAATCGTAGAAGTTTCTTTGTGTTTGAGTTAAACGCTAAAACATGCTCAGCGCATGTTGACGAAGAAGACTTACATGTGTTTTTGTTTAGGGATTTGGATATTGAATCAGAGATAGTTATCGAAGATGAAAATAGGGAATTCCTTGAGGAATATAAAGTTGCCAATTTACCGTTTAAATACGATGAAGAAGCTTTATTAGCTCTAAACGAGGAAGAAAGAGAATTGTTGATAGATAAACTATTAAGTAATGCAAGAAACCTCACGAATAACCAAAAGAAGACTTTAAGTTTTCTAGCGAGTTTATAAATGAGTAATGAAAGAACACATAATAACGGATAGGAGTGATACGCTTACTAAATATTTTAAAGATATAAATAAATCAGATTTATTAACAGTTGAAGAAGAAACCAACATAGCTAATAGAATTCAAAATGGTGATAAAGAAGCTATTGATGAATTAGTTAAAGCAAATTTAAAATTTGTAATTAGTGTGGCTAAAGAATTTCAAGGGTTAGGATTACCGCTACCAGATTTGATTAGTGAAGGTAATTTAGGTTTAATGAAAGCTTCAACTAGATTTGACCCTACTAGGGGGTTTAGATTTATATCTTATGCTGTATATTGGATTAAACAATCCATAATGCAAAGCTTGAATGAAAATTCAAGAATGATTAGATTACCAGCTAATATTATCCATAAAATAGGTCAATTAAATAAAAAAACATCTGAAGAATTTTCAAAAGAAAAAGCTGAGGACGAAGAAACCGTATATCCAACTTGCGTATCATTAAACACAACATTAAATTCACAAATGGGTGAATCTTTTAGTACTGAGTTAAGTGATATGATAATTGATGATAGCGTTGATAAATTAGATGTTTTAGAACATGAAACTGAAAGATTAAAACGAGCCGTTAATAATACACTTAATTGTTTAGATGAACGTGAGCGTGGTATTATTGAATGTTACTTCGGGTTAAATACGCATTGTGAACCAATGACATTAGAAGCTATTGGTGATAGATATGATTTAACCAAAGAGAGAATTAGACAGATTAAAGAAAAGGCTATTAGACGCTTAAGACATAACAACATGGAGTTGTATTCTTTGATTAATTCATAAACTACCATATTTATATAAAAATAAAATTATGAAAATACATTTTGGATATTTAGTGGGGTTAGCAGCATTAGCAATAGGTGGTTGTGCGGCTTTTTTCTCAGTTTATGGAATAAGTCAATTATTTGCTGGGGCTTTTACAGCTGTAGTAATAATGGCATCGTCATTAGAATTTGGGAAACTAGTATTAGCTAGTCACCTACAAAGATATTGGAAAAAGATAAATAAGATAAGACGAACTTACCTATCAACTTTAGTTATATTTCTTATGATAATAACTTCAGCTGGTATTTACGGATTACTATCATCAGCATATCAAAAAACATACACGAGTTATACAATAATGGATAATGAGGTTTCTTTTTTAAAGCAAAAAGAAGAATTCTTTCAATCAGATATAGATAGATACGAAAAAGATATAGCTCAAATAAATGATAATATTGGTACTCTTTCAGGGGCTAAAGTATCTAGTTTACAATATAAGGATAAACAAAGTGGTGAAATTATAAACTCAATATCAACAACAGAGCTTAGGGTTGCTCAAGCTAGAATAGCTACAGAAGAAGCTAACAAAAAAGAATTAGAAGCTAAGCGAATTGTAGCGATTGATAGCCTTAATACATATAAAACTAAAATATTAATTTTACAGAATAATACAGATATTTCTGGTGAATTAGGGCCATTGATTTATTTAAAAGATTTAACAGGTTTACCTATGGATAAGGTTGTTAATTTTTTCATAATTTTATTGGTATTTGTATTTGACCCATTAGCAATTATGCTAGTGTTAGAAGCTAATAGAATATTTGAAGATAAACGAAATGAACGTGAAGGAAAAGAAAATAAACCTTCCGATACCATTACTTTGTCAACTGGCGAAGTTTTTGATGTTGTTAAAAAAAATGACGCTGTAAATGACGCTGTAAAGCAAGAACCTAAAGTAAGTATGTTGAGTAGTATGAGTAATTTATTTTCAAGAAAAGCAAAGGCACCTGAACCAGAAGTAAATGTTGAATCAGAAGTGAGGATTGAACCACCTAAAACGGTTGCAACACCAATCGGTGCTCGCACTGTTTTACAAAGTGGTTTTAGTACTGCAATTCCTGAACCTAAAATTACAGAGGCTGAGTCAGCACCTGAACCTGAGCCAGCATCACAACCTAAACCAGAAGTAGCTAAAACCCAAATAACTTCAGTTAAGCCAGATGGAATTAGTGATGAAGATATAAATAAGATTAGACAAAACCAAAATAGGAATTTTAGTAGAAGTATTCCAGCAAGACGTGGATATTAATAAAGAATATAGGTTAAAAGAGACTTCTTATTTTAAACAAAAATTTAGGAAAACCCAAATTGTGATTGGTAATACATCCAATAAGGGTATGACCCATTTTGATATTTGGAATAGAAAAATAAGTGGTAAATATAAAGGTACTAGTCCATATACAATAGGGTTAAATGGTATTGTATATGAACATTATGACCCAATTTATTATTCTTCATTCGTAAAAGATACAAATCTTGATAAAAAGATAATTTCCATTGTTTTAGAGAACGAAGGTTGGGTAACCAAGGATTTTAATAAAAAAAAGTATATTATGTGGGATGGGGATATTTATAATAGGATGGACCCATTAGTTGAACGTAAATGGAGAGGTAAATTACGATGGGCACCATATTCTGAAAAACAATTGGACAGTTTAGTATTATTATGTAATAAACTTACAGATGATTTTAAAATTCCGAAGGTTGTTTCTTCAGATAATATAATAATAAATGAAATTACATCTAAAGATGGTATATTTTATCGAGGTAATTACTCTAAAAATTTTTTAGACGTATCACCCGCATTTGATTTTAATTACTTAAAGACCAAAATAGAAGAATAATGGAAAGATTAGACGAACAAGATATCACTAAAAAAATGTTATCTACAATTAGAAAGAGAACTCTAATAAATGAAGCGAATAATTCAAATGCTGATGAAGAAGAATTAACTTCAGCTGAATTAAGTGAGCAACAAACCAATTTTAGGGATACTGTATCACCTAGAGTTAATTTTACAGGATTCAAAGTATATCCTAAGAATAAAAATGTAGTATTTTCAGGTAAATTTGAAAATATGGGTGGTTTAGAATGGGAATTCACATTAGAAGATACCAACGGGCTATACATTACAGCCAATAACGTACCATTCAGCGATGATACGATAGAAATGATTAAAAAACTTAAAGGTTTCTATGATAATTGGGCTGATGAATGGGCGCAAAAATTAGCTACCGAATATAATAGAGGTTCTGAAAGTGATGAACAAGTTCAAGAACCAGACGCAGTATAAAAATTATGGAAAAGTTTTTTAATTCGAAAATAGTAAGTACTATATTAATTGTAGTGGTGGTATTTTTTTTAGTAAGCTGGGCTATAAATAAATATTTAGACCTTAAAGCGGATTTGAGAATTGCAAAACAAAATGAGTCAGCATTAAAAGATAGTATTAGGGTTACCACAAATAAAATAGGTGATTTAGAATATTCTAAACAAATATTAGTGGCCAAAAATGCCAGTGACTTAAAAGCGTTAAATGGTGAATTAGCTAGTTTAGCTAGAAATTTTACAGGTAAAATTCATGAGTTAAGTAATTTAGTGGCAACTATTAAAGGAGATACAATAATAGTTGATAACACTTCATTGGTTAATTTACCTGGGAATACAAGTGGTTTTAAATGGGGTTATAGTGAAACATTTGATAGTGAGAACTCTAGAATGCTTGCTGGTATTACAAGATTTAAATATGATTCAATCACTAACTTTATACAACCATTAGAAACAACTATAACAACAGACGACATTAAATTTAATATTACACAAGGTCTTAGAACTACAAAAGATGGAAAGGTAGAAATGTTTGCATCATCTAGATATCCTAATTTTGGGGCTTCAGAACTTAACTCAGTTATTATAAGTCCATCAACACACCCAGCATTAAAGCAATTTACTAGAGAAAAAAGGTTTAAATTAGGGTTTTATGCTGGATATGGTGCGACAATTAATTTATCAACTTCTAGTGTAACAACTGGTCCGCAAATAGGGGCTGGTGCTACATACTCTTTATGGTAATAATTAATTTATTGGCAAAACATTAAAAAAACCCTCATACGAGGGTTTTTCTTATTATTTTCACTATTTATATAGTAAAGATATAAAGTAATTACATAATAAATCGATTTATGCAAAAAATAAGATTAACAGAAAGGCAACTCCTTATGCTTCAAAAACTTCAAGAGGATAAACCTAAAAATAGGGTTCTTAAAATCAATGAAAACCAATACAATAGGTTATTCAAAAGCGCATTCAATATAAATGATAAAGTAAGTAAAGGTGTTGATAAAGCTGGTTTAGATGAAGGGCCAAAAAAAGAAGTAGATTTGTCTAAATTTGCTCAAGAACTTATTGTATTCATCAAAGATATGTTATCTAGACCTGAAACAGCACCATTCTCTAAATATTGGTTGGAATTAGGGTTATCTAAGGATAAATTAATAAAAATGCTAGAAGATGAAGGTTTATTAACAATGACATTGGATGAAACTGATGGGGTTAATAAATATGTTAGTGAAAAACAAGGATTTAGAAGGAAAGTGAAAGAGTGTTACAAAAAAATAAACGAATTGGGTGATGCTGGATATCCAGCGGGGGCTGAATTTGATTCAAGCGCACCATGGAATCAAGAAGACCCTGAACCAGAAGCTGAAGTGGAGCAAGGTATAAAAGCCAATAAGGAAATTGTTAAACTTATTTATTATAGTGAGGACATGGATGGGTTATGTATCTTTAAAAAAGGTAACGATTTATTTGTAGTGACTTTAGAATCAATAATTACATTTAAAGGTGAAAAATTAAAACCATATTTAGATGGTGACCAAACATTTGAAACTGCTGATGGTGAAACCGCTAATAATTATATAAATGATAAATTAGCGCATAAACAAATTAAAGCGTTTAGTAAGAATGCACCAGAAGGTGAGCTTGCTTTGGTAACTCCAGAACTTAAACAAAAATTAATAGGGTGGTATGGTGAAGATAAAACTTTAGTTGGTATATTAAATGGTGTTAAAGAAACTACAGGTGCAGCTTCTAGTGGTGCTTATGTTGGTGCCGCATCAATGGGCCCTATTAAAAAAGATATGGGAAATAGCCCTGAAAAAGTTATGGGTGAGTTAATTAATGATGGAGTTGATGCTTCAGGTATTGCTGAATATCATTCACAAAGAAGCGGTGAAGAACCATTTGTAATTGATGATATTAAATGGGAGTATGTAAACGTAATTAATGATGGTAAGGTTGAACTTGGCGTATATAGATTTGGTCAAGATATATGTTATACATTTGATTGGTTTGATAAGAATGTTTTACATTCAATGGATGAAACCACTTCAACTGTTAGTGTTGGTGGCGATAGCGGAACTTTCGCATATGATGCGCCAGCTGGTGATGGGGCTGATTTCTGGACTGCTGGAAATAAAGAAAATAAAAAAGGGAGTAAAAACCCTAAAGGTATGCCAATTGTTAAAGGTGCTATCTTCACTGAAAACATTATTAAAGTAGGTCAAGTGTATAAAAATGGTATTGCTAGAAGAAAGGTAATAGATATTAAAAACTCTAATAACCCTTTATCTAAAAAAATCATAGTTGTTAAGCAATGGGGTGATAAACCATCACAAACCTTCAATATAGACCCTAAAGAATGGGGACATTGGGAGTTAATACATGAAAATAAAAAAAAAGTGTTAAAAATAACGGAAGCTCAATTAAAAAGACTTCTAGAAGCAAATAATCAAACTTCAACCGCATATCCTAATGGTGAAATGGTTGATATAGATGATTGCACTAAATTAAACAATAATAAAGTGGCACAAAATGGCGGGTGCAGTCAAGGGGCTGTAGATAATGTTGTTAAAACAACTAAAACAAAAGATTCAGTAGTTTCAGAAGGATTTAACCCTAATGTTGGTGCTGGAAGTGTTTATGCAATAGAAGTTAAACCTCATGGAGCTAGAATATTTTTGCAACAAGATAACGGACAAGTTGTCGTTACACATCATGATGATATCCCAGAGTTAATAAAAGCTTTAAAAAGCGTATATTAATGAATAACTGTATATTTATATAAAAGACTAATACAATGAGTAAACAAATAGTTAAACAAGAATTAGATAAATTGATTGCTGAAGCTGCTGCTGCTGTTTCTGGTGAGAAAGTTACCAAAAGAGCACAAAACGTTAGCAAGACCCAAAATAAAGCCTACTATAAAGATGTGGAAGGTAAAATGAAGGATTATGACAAAAATCTAAAACAAGAGGATGAAAACTCTATAAACCCAAATAAAAATAATTATGAAGGTTCTGAAAAAGAATACCATGACCAAATGGAAATTCGTAATGGTCAAGAAATGATTCAATATGATAGAGAGCCTAGTGAACAATTTAAAGATAGAGCTAAAAAATCTCTTGAAGGGGATTCTACTATGGGGAATAAAACCTATACTGGTAAAGAAAACGGTAACACTGAAGAAGTGTGGGGCGCATCTGGTGGAAAACATATTGGTAAAGAAATTGTTAAAGCGGCTAAAGCATCAGCTAAAAAACGTGCTGAAGGGACACCACAATTTAACTCATTTGGTGATGATATAGAAAATAAACCAAAAGGTACAAATGTGCCAGTAAAAAAAATAGCAACAGAAGGTATGAAAAGAATTAAATTTAAAAAACCATTTAATGGTGTTGGAAACGCTTTAAAACTTATCCCAGAAGCATTTAGAGTTGATAATAAACAATTTGAAATGACTGATGGTTCAGAAAGTTACAAAATTAAATGGCAAGGTTCATTAACTGAAGGTAGAGCTATTGTTTTAGAAGCTAATTCTTCTGATTTAATGAATGAAGGGTTTGCTAAAATAAAACATCTTATGGGATATAAATCTGAAAATACTTTAGGTACTCCAACAGCTAATGAAAGAATCAATGAAAATAATCGTATTAAAACGGGAATTAGTCAAGGTTTCACCAATAAGATTGAAGAAATTGATGAAAACTGCGAGGAAATTGAAGGTCAAGTAGCACCAACAGTAACTAAAGATAAAATGCCACATGCTAACGCAGAAGGTGATATGGTTATGGCTGAATATGGTGGTGGTGGATTACCATATGACACTGGATGGGATGATGAAGATGATTCAAATGAAAAACCATCTGAAGTAACGGATAAAAAATAAAAATATGAAAAGAGTAACATTTAAAAAAGAATTTACGAATATCAACGAAGCTTTAACTAAAGTTCCAAATCAATTAAAAGAAGATAAGAATATCTTTGAAATAACTGATGGGAATAAAATTATTAAAGTTAGATGGGAAGGTACTTTAGAAGAAGGTAAAGCGGTAGCTTTAATAACTAAAGACAAACATCTTATAAACGAAGAAGTTTCTAAGATGAAAAATCTTATGGGCTTCAAACCTGAAAACACTATTGGAACTCATAAAGGTGACGGTAGAGTAATGGAAAATGATAAGTTCAAAGAATTATTATCAATTTCTAAAAAAAAAAGATTAACCGAAGATTCAGGTAAAATTGCTTTAGTTGATGAATCTGAGATTTTGGATGAAGGTCTTAAAAGTATCATAGCTGGTGTTATGATGTTGGTAGGTGCTATGGCATCAGGCCAAGAAGTTCCACCACAAAAAGTAGATACAGTTAAAATGGAGCTTTCAAGGTTATCCCCAGAACAAAAAAGTGTTATTGGTGATAAATTAACCCCAGAACAAAAAGAACAAATTAAAACTAAAACTGGTATTGAATTCACTGATGAATACATGGATGATACTTTTGCTTGGGAACCTAAAAAAGACGCATTTAAACATCAATCGGCACCAAAACTATATTTAGGTAAGTATGGTGATATTAAAGCTGCTAAAGTGACTAATATTGGCTCTAATGGTAACGGTGGATATGTTTATACAGTTCAAGTATCAGGGCCATATGCAAAAGACGCATTTAATAATGTAAGAAGTTATTTAGGTAAAAATAATAAAAATTTAGATAATACGACAATAGAATTTGTTACTGACACTGGAAGTCCTTTTAATGGAAAAGAAATAGTTTATAATTAATATAAAAGCCCACTTAAGTGGGCTTTTATATTAATAGGATATTTATAATAAAAAAGGTTATGACTGATAACGTAAATAAATTAATAAAGCATATGTCTAGACCACTATCTCTATTACAGATAGAATTAGTATATGAAAGCAATCAAATTGTATATGAGAGAGCTGATTTATACCATGAATTTATATTAACTTTAGATGATTTAATTGAATCTACTTATTTAGGTCATGATATGATGGATGAACAAGAAAGGTTAAATCATTTCAAATGGTGTTGGAATAAGACGTGTGATTTAATTAACACCAATGTTATTAAATTTAATAAAAATGATGAAGCATATATTTATTTTTTAGATTTATACTTTGATACGTTTTATAATGAATCTTCCATCAGTTATCTTGATGTTAAAATGTATTGGGATTTCATATTCAATTATAAAATAGAAAAAACTCGTTCAGATATTGATAGATTCATAAAATTATATAAGATTTTTGAAAAATCCTATATAAATGCAATTTATTTGACATAAAAACAAGGTTTTCTATTTATTTATTCTTTTAATTTCATATATTAGTCGTATGAGATTAAAAAACATAGTTTTAACGGATTTAATTAATGAACGTTTAGTTGCTTACGAAGAACTAGAACGTGTCATGAATAGTAGAGATAGTATAGAGAATACCGTCAAAAAATCGAAACATTACTTAAGACAGATTGTTAGATTAAGTGCCATGATTGAAGAGTGGCAGCAAATAAACCAACCAGAAAGTCAAATCGACTTTGTTAAACTGGCTGACCAATTAACACAACAAAAAGATGGATAATTTAGATGAATTAAAAAATATGATAGACAATTTAGAGGTTGATTTACTTAAATTTTATAAAAAAGGAAATAAAGCAGCGTCAATAAGGGCTAGAAAAACTTTACAAAATATTAAGCAACAAGCCCAAGACATCAGGATGGATATATCACAAACTAGAAAATATAATAACTAATGATGATAGATGTTTTAAATAAAGTTTTATTGATGGTATTCATATTATCAATATTAAACGTATTATGGCATGCATTCTTCTTCATTCAAGCGTATGTAAAGACTGAAAAAGAGAATAGTAAATATATTGTGTCACCACGTAGTTTACTTATATTAGGTTTATCAATAGCCTATGTGATTGCGTCAATAATAACAGGAATTAATTTATAATAATGGGAAATATAAACGATAGAGTAAAAGAATTAAACCCTCATGTTTTAAGTATTAGATTTACTAACGGATTAACGGTAGTGGATTGTGCTTTTAAACCCAATTGGGCCATACCTAAATCAGATATCGTTGGTAATGAAACAACACCTGATAAACCTAACTATTACATGTTGTACCCATTAAATGAAAAAGTTGGTATAGATGAAATATTAGATTATGTGGCGTATGTGATTAATGTTAATATAGAAAGAGAGCTTAAAATTAAACTCTTACAAATTAAAATTACTGAATTGAAGAATATTTTCACCAAAAATTCATTAGAAAAGTGTAAATCAATTTTATTTACATTTAAAACTGATTTAGAAAGTGAGGAAGAGATTGATTTAAATGAAATGCCAATTTATAATGATAGACCAAGTGAGGGACCAAGTGAGGGTGTAAATAAGGGAATAAATGAGGGAATAAAGTCATCAGGTAAAATTGATGGTGATGTTCCTGTTCCTGAAGTAACAGAGATTTCACAACAAGAAATCCTTAAGGAAAAGCATAATATCAACCCAGCTACGGCTAAATTTAATAATGAAACATTTGAATTACCACCTAAAACAAAAGAGGGTAAAATAGTTGTTGAGGAATTTATTGAACCTGAAGTTGTTTGTAAGTGTAACCCTAATGACCTTAATCAAGTTTGTCCAGCTTGTATAGACTCAAAATATTAAGTTATGAAATTATTAGTAGTTTTATTATTTGCATATGGGATGTCCAACATAATGGTATTCTCATCAATTTTTGAAAAGTGGCGAAATTTTTGGACAAGAATATCACCTAATTTTTTTGGTGAGTTATTTACTTGCATGATTTGTTTACCATTTTGGGTAGGTATATTACTATCACTTTTTGTATTTTCAGTATCATCCACGTATTTAGATATTAATTCAACGATATTATCAGCTTTTGTTGATGCTTGTTTAACATCTGGTGGCGTATGGTTAATACATACATTACAAGAAAAGTTAGAAAAATGAAAAATTATTTTTATAATGAAATAAAAAAAGAAGAAAACGGAATTAAATTAGAAAGAAGAAAAACTGATTTAAGTAAGGAGGCGTTTATTCAAGAAATAAAAAATGGTTTAGGTGAACAAATTAAGGCAAACCCTAATAAGGCTATAATCAACACTAAGCCAAAGGAAAATATATTTAAAAGGTTTTTCAAAAAATTAATGCAGATATTTTAAGATGAAACATGATATGACATATGAAAAATTAATACAGAGTGTTTCTGAAATCGTTAATAATAATTTAATACATAAAGAGGGGTTGGAGCTAACGTATAAATTAAATACTCAAAATCATAAGAAATTAAGTGAACATTTCTTCTATAAAATTAACAGTGAAAATGATGATTATGAGTATGCTGAAGAATTTGAAGTTGAATTGGGAAATATAACAATAAAATTTATAATAAATGACGAAGTTTTATAAATGTGCGTTTTTCTCTTATTATATTGATAAGGGTATTAAATGGTTTAAAATTTTAGGTTTTAAATTATCATTTAAACACATCATAAATTATAAATTTAATACTGACAATCCTAAAGGTTTTATAATCGGTTGGTGGCTAATAACAATAAATGAAAAATGAAAATTTAAGTAATGACAGAAAAAAAAGAAGAAGAAATAGTTTTATCTAGCGAAGAAAAACAATTTATTGAAATGCAAAGAAAAGAGGGTGAATTATTAGAAGTGTTTAAAAAAGAGTATACTGATTTAGTTAATAAAACAGGGTTTGCTTGGACAATAGATGTGACTTCACCACTAAACAACCTTAAACTTACCATCGGTAGAGTACAAAGATAATAAAGTTTAGAAATTAATAAAAAACCATGGTAAAACATGGTTTTTTTTGTTTACTATTAATTTAATTTTTAGTATACTTGTTGTATAAATTAAATAATATGAAAATAGTAATAAAAGAAATGACGGAACTTGGTGATAAATTATTGGTTTACCAAACGACAGATACGAATCAACCAGTTAATTGCACTATCACTAATAAAGAAGATGTAAACGAAGTCATAGAATCAATTTCAAATAAAATAAAGTTAAGTGAGACATCACCAATTGTCATGTCATACGTACTATACCATAAATACATTAAACAAGATGGAATCACAGAATAAAGAACAACCACTAATATTAGTGACGTATATGGATAGAATGGTCTTATCCGACCACGAATCCATGCAAATAATTTCAGAAAATCTTAAAGCTGCTTTAGAAGCTAAAGGTGTTAATGCTGTTACACTATTTGTACCAACAGAAACACGAGAACGCATTGAATGCATCAACCCTGTTATCGCAACGGAAGAACAAATCATCAAAATAAATAAATTAATAGCTGACATCGAAAAAGCATTCGATATCAAACATGATTTAACTGAAGAAGATGAAGATTATGAAGGGAGTGCGGTAAAGCCTTTTAAAAGTGATGAAAGTTAAAAAACAAGTGGTTTTGGGTTTCCAGTTATTAATATTAACATTCACAATTTTGATAAGTTGTGGTACACGATGAAATATAACTCAACTATAAAATATAGCGGTAAAGTTTGGTCTCCAACTACTGATAATGGGACTTGGGTGGCTTATAGAAATGGAACGCCATTTATAACAGGTAATTCTTCATGGACTCAATCAATAGAAGATGATAATTTTAGAGAACAAGTGGAATGGGAATTAAACGCATTGGAAAAAGCTGATAAAATTGTGGTTTATATTGACCCTAAAACCAAATCACCAATCACACTTATGGAAATTGGCTTACATGCACATTCAAATAAAATGTGTGTTTGTTGTCCAGAAGGTTTCTATAGAAAGGGCAATATAGATGTTGTTTGTAATAAGTACAACATACCAATGGTGGACGATGTTGATGGGTTGGTTAAATTCATATTAGATGGAAAAGATTCAAATTGTGGGTAGCTAAAATTTTTAGTAAATTAAAAGATGTCTAAATTAGTTGAAGGTGAAGATTATTATTTAACACCTGAAGGTTATAAATGCTTTACAGAAGCTTACCATTTAAAAAGGGGTTATTGTTGCAAGAGTGGTTGCAAACATTGCCCTTACGATTATAATAAAAATGTAGAATAATGAACACTGAAGAACTAAAAAGAATAGCTGATAAGTGGGGTGCTACGGGTTTTTTATCTGGTATACATAAGGAATTAAGTAAATCTATTGCCGAATTATTTGAATGTGAAGCTTCTTATTTATTAACTGACAACTATTATTATGTTTATATGGTTGAATGTTCAGATGGTACAATATACACAGGAATCGCTAGGGACGTTTCTAAGCGCATTTCAGTACATAATAAAGGCAAAGGAGCTAAATACACTAAAACACGCTTACCAGTGACCTTAAAATGGCAGAAACTGTGTAGAGATAGGTCTATGGCAAGTAAATATGAATATAGAATCAAAAAACTGTCTAGAAAACAGAAATTAAAATTAATAGAAGAATATGGAAAATGAATTTAAGGTATTTTCAGGGTCATCGTTTACCCTTACAAGTGATTATACACACTATAAAATTAATGTGAATAATATTAAAACTATTGATGACGTTAAGCTTATTTTAAGTTATTTAGATATGACCTACTCACCAAAATCAAAAGAAGATTTTGAGAAGATGAAACATTTGTTAATAATTAATTAATAAAAATTTTGGTTTTTATCGATAAAATACGTATATTTGCTGTCTAACCGTAAATTATATCGATGAAAAACAAAGATTTTGATAAATTTAAGTATTTACTTAGGACTTCTTATATCCATAATAAAAAATATAATAATATACCTGAATCTAGGTATACTAACGCTTGGGGTTTAATACTAATACCTTTAATTATTTTTATAAGTATTATATATTATACTTTTAAGGTCTGGTTGTAGTTCTCCAAATTTTGGTATAATCCCAACCAGTTTTTTCGTGGATTAATTCATAATAATCACCAGCCATCTTTTTATTAGCGGTACCCATAAAAAATAGATTTTTTATCTTATTATCTTTAGCGGCTTTTGATAGAGCATGATGAAGTCGTTGCGCATCCCGTTTACATTTACAAATTACCATATCAAATTGGTCTTCAACATGAATAAGTAATTTATTATTTACAACAACCACTTGTTTGGTTTTTTTAGGGTCACCCATACCAACCATAAGTAATTGTATAATATCTATGATAGTTTTTCTATCATTTCGTTTATCATAACCATAAACCCAGAATTCTTCTTCAACATCATAACTAGAATCATGTAATACAGTCCAAATACCAAAAATAGGTTTTTCATAGACTAATTTACCCATTCTATCTCTAATTAATCTAGGTTCATCAGTTTCATCATAATCTTTAACAACATATATTTTATATTCTACAGGTATGATGCCGTTATAATTGATATATTCTTTTCTAAATAGTACATTGTTTTCCATTTTAATTTTATTAAAATTAAGGAAAGACGTTTGCTCTTTTTTACATTTATGAAGGGTTTTTTTATATTCCCCGTTTCTAGTTAAGATTACACGATATAGCATATGTTAAATATAAAGATAATATTTTAATAGTAAAGACTTGGTTTATAGGTTTTTTTTTAGTATATTTGCACATAAATGTAACTTATGAGTAAAGACTTATATAAAATTCTGGAAATTGATAAAAATGCCAGCGAAAGTGATATTAAAAAAGCTTATCGTACTATGGCAAAAAAATACCATCCAGATAAGAATCCAGATAATAAAGAAGCTGAGCAAAAATTCAAAGACGTTGCTGAAGCTTATGAAGTATTGAGTGACCCTAATAAAAAAGCTAGGTATGATTCGATGGGTTATGATGCGTATAATGGTGGCCCTACTCAAAACCATGCGAATCCCCATGATATGTTTGCAAATTTCTTCAACTCTATGCGAGAGCAACAAGAAAATGAACAACTTAAAAGGCAACACACCATTATTCAAAAAATAGCTTTGACTATGGAAGAAGTTTATCATGGTGTGACCAAGAAATTTAAATATAAAAGGTCAGTTAAATGCGGTACTTGTAATGGTAAAGGTGGTGAGAATATAGTTAGATGTGAAGCGTGTAACGGGCAAGGCGTTCAATATAGAATTATACAAACTCAACTTGGTAGAATGCAAGAAACCATTTCATGTAATTCATGTAGTGGTCGAGGGTTTAAAATTGGTAAGACATGTAATTCATGTAGTGGTCAGGGTCTCGTTAGAGTAGATGAAATTTTAGAAGTTAAAATACCTCATAGTGTAATGCCTAACCAACATATAGTATCCCGTAATAAAGGTCATTATTATGCCGATAGAAGTGGTGAACGTTATGGTGATATGGTAATGTTAGTTGAAATAAATCAAGATAAGTACACAATTATTGAAGATTATGGTTTGATGTCTAAAGTTGATATACCATATGAAGTAATGGTATTGGGCGGTGAATTTACCTTTGATTCGGTAGATGGTTCTAAGGTAAAGGTACCAGTTTCTAAATTAAGTGATATAGGTCATAAATTAAAATTAAAGGGTAAAGGATTGAAAAACCCTAATCAAAGTGTAAGAGGGGACCAATACATTATGCTTGATTTAAAATTCCCTACAGAAATTACAGAAGAAGAAGAAAAATTACTTAATGAATTAAAAAAATTAAAGGGATAGCTTGTTTATTCCCTTTTTTTTTAGTTATATTGCATATAAATTAATAAAAATAGATATTATGGCAAAATGGGGAGAACCTTCAGATGAAACTTTTAAAAAAGTCACAGATGTGTTAATTAGTACTGGGTTAGAAAACTTAGTAGACACTAAAATAATTTTAAATGATGACCAAAAAAAGGTTATAGTGGTTCAAAAAGAATCGGCAGTTAATAAATTCGCTTATGGTTATGATTTAAAACTAACCATAAATGAAATAATTTTTGATGGATTAACAGATATTCAACAAGTACAAATTATTGAAGAAGCGTTGGCTGGTACTTGGTATGATTTCGATAACGATAAGTTAGTTGTTAATGCACCTGATAAAGTTTACAGGTCATTCATTGAAAAATATGGGTGGGATGAAACTGAAAAATTACGTGAGTCAGTTAAATCTTTATATGATAAAGAAAAAAATAACGGTGAAGACCCTAACGTAGATACTGAGTAATATATGGGATTAGATTTTTATAGTGAATTTAAAGATTATGCTATAAAGCATATGGGGATAAGTAGTATGCAATTACATTATTGGGAAAAAACTCAGAATAATATTTATGGTAATTGTATGGTCACGGGTAGTATGACACCTATGGTATTAGAGGAAAGACCAATTAGGGTAAGCCAAATGTCAGTATTTGACAGACTTATGATGGATAGAATACTTTGGTTAGCTGGACCTGTTAATGATTTAATGAGCACAACAGTTCAAGCTCAACTTCTATTTTTAGAAAGCGTTGATAAAAATAAAGATATTACGATTTATGTAGATTCACCAGGTGGAAGCGTTAAGTCAGGATTATCAATGATTGATAACATGATGTTATGTGAAGCTGATATTAGAACAGTAAATACTGGTATGGCCGCTTCAATGGGTTCATTGTTGTTAGGTGCTGGAACTAAAGGTAAACGTAGTACGTTAAGATTTAGTAGAGTGATGTTACATCAAGTATCATCAGGTTATGAAGGTAATATTCAAGACATAGAAATTTCATTTCAAGAATCAAAAAAATACAATAAAACATTATTTGATTTATTAGGTGGTTTTTGTGATAAAGACCCTAAAAAAGTCATGGAAGATGCTAGTCGAGATTTATGGATGAATGCTGAAGAAGCCTTAACTTATGGAATAGTAGATGAAATAATTACTAAGAAATAATGAACAAGATAAATATTGTAAATAAAAGTAACCACGCCCCAACCGATAGAGATTTCTATGTAGGTCGGGGTTCGGCTTTTGGCAACCCTTTTACCAGTCAAAAAATAGAAAGGACTAAAGCTGAATTTCAAGCAAGTAGTAGGGAAGAAGCTATTGAAAAATATGAGACTTACTTAGAAGTGCAATTAAGATTAAAACAAAGAAATGTCATCAATGGGCTTGAGAAAATGGTGGAGATGTTGAAAGAAGGTGATATTAATTTAGTATGTTATTGTGCACCAAAGAGATGTCATGCTGAAGTTATAAAAAATAAAGTGATGGGGATGTTACTTAAAAATTTAATGCCAGAATAATTTGGTGTTTTAAAAAAATCTGTATATTTAAATTATACAAACGTTCTTTAACATAATGGGGGGTGACTGGATTTGACCAGATTTGACGGAAATTTACAGCATGTAGTGTTAGATTGGAAACACTTTAAATACACTATCAAATTTTTTAAACGGCAATATTTTAAATATTGAAGAAAATATCTTTGCTAACGCTACTTGTGGTGTTGCTGGGGAGGTTGTTTTAGCCTAAATTAAAACAATGGTGGTAATCCACTAAAAACTCGACTCTGATGTGTTACGAGTGAACCGAAAAACACATTAATCCTCTCTTTATCGGATTTAAATTGGTATTGACATATTTTTTGTTATTTTTTTTAGTAAAAATTTAACTAAACATGTAGACGTACTTTAATGTACTTTTGGGACTGGGTTTCGAATACCCACACCTCCAGGCTATCGAATTAACTCACTTGCACGTAGTGATAGCCGCACATTTCAATTGGAATGACTAAGAAGTTAATAAATTGTGGAGATTTACTGTTTTACGTGGAGATAAATATATTTATAAGTATGGAAATAAAAAATAATTATCAAAGACCACAATTAAATGTAATTTGTTCCACTTGCGGAATATCTTTTAAAAAAGATGGTTCTGAAGTTAGACGTAATGATAAAATAGGTAGAAATAACTATTGTTCATTAAAGTGTTCGGGTAAAAATAATAATAAACATCTTACAAGTAGTGTTACCTAACTAATGAGTATAACTTATAGATTTTATTAAAAAAGCCACAAGATATTGTGGCTTTTTTGCGTTATAATAATATTTATTATAAAAACATTATTATGAGAATATTTAAAGATTTTAAGGACATGCTTAGCTCTGATGATAGTAGCAAAATGTCAAGTAAGAGAGTAATAACATTTATGGCATTTTTATGCGTAACTGCTGCGTTTATCAGTAATTTATATTTTGATTTGACAGTAGATGATAACATGTATAACGGTATGATTCAAATCGTTTGGGCTGGATTAGGAGTAGTGGTAGGTGAGCATTTATTAAAGAAAAAAAATGCTGACCCTAATTCATAAATAGTTAGACAATTAACTTCTCTTAATAGTCACACTAGGTTTTATAGTAGTGTTAGGTGTTGTCACCACTCTAGGAGTTGGTGGCATTACTGTTGTTGTTGTTTTTTTACATCCGCACATAATATATTGGTTTTATTAATAAATATACGAATAAAACTAAAATGTTAAAGAGTTTTATTTACTTTTTTAAAAAAAAACATAATTTAAATTATGTTTAGAACTAATTTTTTAATAGTAGATGAAGAGTGGAATTTAATTACCGAATATAAAAGTAGGGTTAAACCAGATGTTGGTGAATTTATATTCTTACAACCTAAATATTATAAGGTATTAAATGTTGTCCACACTTTTAAAGTATTACCAATCACTAGAAATATAACAGTAGTTGTGAAGGAATGGAAAAATTTTAAATAAAATTTTGAAAAAAACCTTTATTTTTCTAAAAAAAGTTATATATTTGCAGTGTAGGATGTTGAATTCGATTAAATTCAATGATGTTTTTTTTAAGGGCGTGGTATTTACCACGCCCTTTTTTGCTTTTATAAAGTATTTATAATAAAACTTAATATGAAAAAATTATCTAAGATATATGAAGGTATTTTAAGGGAGTTCAAGAAAGACGGTGATGTTGATTATGAAATGTATGAAAGATATGAAAATTATTCATTAAGAATTTTACAGTTATTCTTAGAACAAAATAATGAGGATTACACAGCTAACATGCCTTGGTGATTAATTCCATATCCAAGATTAAAAAAAATATGGGAAGATTGGGCTAAATTCGGATTTGTTAGAGATGAAAAAGGGTTAGAAGAAATTTGCGACGTAATGGAATCAAATACACTTAAAATTTCAGTTATAACAATGTTAGCTGGTCATACATCTGATAGTCCAGATGATTATTATGAAGATGCTTTTGGATATCACATAGAGGGTGTAATTCAAAAATTCTATCAAAATCAACCAAGACCAGAAGATAACTATCATAGTAACGACCCAAACCAATTAGAGTTTAATTGGGGGCACCCTGATGGTAAGAAAAAAGAACCAGTTAAAAAATCTAACGTTCAAATTATTGATGACCCTTATTTAGAAAATCTTTTAATTGATGTAGACCCAAAATCAGTTAGTTATGAAGACCTTAAAAAAATGTTGATGGATGAATTAATCAATAAATTCCTTTGGTATTACATTGATGACCCAGCAATAGGTCAACCAAGACTTAGCGATTATGGATTAAAACCGTTAGTTGATTTAACGTCACAATTAAGAAGTACTTATGATTCAGCTGAAAAAGTAGTTATAGTAGATAAAATGCTAAATGTGGTACATCAAAGGTCAGATTTAGCATCATGGTATGTGAGAGGTGGCTCAAACGCATTAAGCGACTTATCATCTTCACCTAGTGAAAGAGAAACACAAGAATAAAATGAATAAAAAAAGAATACAACCGAAATTTACTGATATGACCGAGGAAGAAATAAACGCTTGGTTAGAAAAAATGAAGTATCTTGAAGGTGATAGTAAAAATACATATGCAACCAAACAAATCAGAGATGGTAGGGGTTGGATATTTTAAAATGTTAAAAAATGTTAAAATAAATAATGTCAGTTTTTTATTTAAATATTTGTGTAAGTTTTAAGGTTGTTTATCAAAAAGCTGTTACTGCAAGATGTGCCTAACCTGAAAAAGTGGTTTGTAGAAATATGCAAAGGAAACATAGGGGAGTATTGAGTTGACCCCTCACATCACTCAACTTTAAAACTGTAATGGGATTATAGCTCAGGGGTAGAGTGATGACCTCTAAAACCAAAAGTCGTGGGTTCGAATCCCACTAGTCCCTCTAAAATATTAAAATAAAGTAAAATGAAAGACACTTAGATTAAAAACAACAAATTAATAATAATCACTAGACGTGATTTATCAATTGGTATTCAGGCAGTTCAGGCTGGCCATTGTTCATGCTATGGATGGTGGAAGATGACATCACGCATTATGATTCGCTAGAGGTTCTGCTGAAAGCGGATAACGATGCCAACGTTATCAATAGGTATAGAGATACCATAGAACTGGTTCTGCCTTTCTTAAAGTTCTAATACCAAAAAGAGATAATTGTAAAAAATTGTCTCTTTTTTTTGTTTATTACATTTATTATTAGTATATTTGCAGAGAGTAAGTTGTAATAATAAAAGATTAATAAATCAAACAATTGAATTAGTAAAGGTTTTATAGGATTTCCCTTTCTTTTATTTACAAAATTATGTTTTAAGAATTAGATTATGGAAAATAAAGGGTGGAAAGATGTTAGAGAAATACCAGCCAGCGGTAAACGCAAATGGCATGGCGGTGCTTATACATTAGCTTTCGTATATTCAAATAAAGGTAACTTCCTTTTAAAAGGTTATGGAGCTGAAATTAGAGAATATTTACAAGACTTAAAAAGTAAGGGTTATAAATATATACTTAATGAAACTCTATGGCATACAGATAGTTGGACAGGTGAGAAAAACTTTAGAAGTATATGGTCAGTATCAAGTCAAAGTACTTATATAGATGAACCAGAACCAAAATCTAGATATAGAAAAGAGGATAAATTCAAATGGGTTATTAAACGGTTTGGTGAACACGGTGAAGATACTAAAACACTAAAATTTAAAAGGCTCCCAAATAAGTGGGTACCTGAATATGATACAATAATATATTAATGTGTAAAGTGGGTTACTATAAAAAGCTTAATTGCCCCAGTAGTTCGGATAGTGAGAAAAACTAGACTGCATAATTACTCCGACAAAAATCTGAACTACAACACATTATTATATATTTATAAAATATGGAAAATAAATTAAAACTTTCCGAAATATTTCAGGAAGAACCTATAGTTGTTTATCATGGTACATTAACCAAATTTGTTGATTCAATTAAAAAAAATGGATTAACTCATAAAAATTATTATGAACCAAAATGGTTTATGGTTTCTACTGATATTGAAAGTGCTTTATATCATGCAACACCAGATGAGGGTGAAACTGCCTCAGTTATTGAGTTTAAAGTTCCTCTAACTAATGATAAATGGTATGGTTATCCTTATTTTTGGCCACCCTATAAAAGAGATGGTAATTCTATGTGGTTTGCATTAAAACAACCATTAGATGGTAATCTAATCAATAAAGTACACAACGTACCTTATGCAACCTTTATTAAACAAAAATATAAGGGATATTAAATATGGAAAATAGAAAAATATTTGTTTGCAGTTGTCATTCACTAGAACACCAATTTGCGTTTTGGTATGACGAAGAATATAATGAGCTTTATTTTGAACCACACTTACATGATAATTCTTGGCCTTGGTATAAAATATTTTGGCAAAGGTTAAGATATGTATTTGGAAACAAATCAAGATTTGGTGCTTGGGATGAAGTAATAATCAAACCAGAAGATGCTAAACAAATAATTGAATACTTAAATAAAATAAGTGAGAATTAAAAAGAAGAACATATTATTTGAAGAAAGGGTTAAATCTAACATGGCCGTACCCAATGAGGTTAAGCAACTTCATTCTTTATTTGTAAAGAATGGGTTTCAACTTTATATCGTTGGTGGTGCTGTGCGTGATACCCTTATGGGTAAACCAATCAAAGATTATGACTTAGCAACTGATGCTCCACCAGAAACGGTTGAGAAGATGTTGAAAAGTGCTGAAATTAGAACTATTGGAACTGGCGCAGCATTCGGGGTTATTAACGCATATGTAAATGATGAAGAATACGAGATTGCCACATTTAGGTCTGACGGATTTGATAGTGATGAAGATGAATTAAAAAAATTTAAGGATTATTTGAAATCCTTAAATAATGGTTCTTTTGAAAAGTTTGAAAATAATTTAATGAAATAGCGACTTTTAGACTTATTTCTCATATTTATTAATATGAGAAAAGGTTATATATATGAATTAGTTTGTCCTATTACGAATGAATGTAGGTATATAGGGCAAACAATACAAGAATTAAATAAAAGGTTATATAAGCATAAATATTGTATGCGAAATAACCCTAGTCATAAAAATAGTTGGTTAATCAAATTATCTAATGAATCTTCATTAGATAATTTGATTATAAAATTAATTGAAGAATGTGATAGTGATATTTTAAATGAACGTGAAATTTATTGGATTGAAAAATATCAAAATGAAGGTTATCAGCTAACTAATATGACTGAAGGTGGTAATTGTGGTTCTAGAGGTTATAAACATACTAAAGAAGCCATTAAGAAGATTGCCGAAGCTGGGAAAAGAGTTGGTTATAAACATACTAAAGAAGCGAAAAAAAAGATATCAAATTCATTACTAGGTAAGAGAGGTAGGAATACTGGAAACAAACATTCAATAGAAACCAAAAAAAAGATATCTGAAAGTAAGAAGGGAATTGTGAGTTGGAATGCACAACCAGTTTTACAATTAGATAAAGAAGATAAAATAATAAACGAGTGGAGAAGTGCTAAATATGCCGCTGAACAACTTAGTTTGAGTCAAGGTAATATTTGGGCGGTTACTAATGGTGATAGAAAAAGTTGTGGTGGATATAAATGGATTTTAAAAAAATGAATAAATTGAAAAGAAAAGTTGGAGATAAAGTTACTTTGAATGATAAATTTGGTAATGATGAAGGAAAAGAAGCAATAATTAACTCAATAGAAACTTCTAAAAATGGTAGAGAGTGGTATCGACTAACTTATAAAGGTAAATTAGACCCATGGAATTGGTGTGATTCAGATTTTAAAAATTAATATGAAAACTTGGAAAGATATAGCTAAAAAAACAGTACCTAATGAATTTAATACATTCATGAAGGGTAAAGGCAGAAGACCTGATTCTGTAATATTTTCTGATATTGAAACTGATGTTAAAAGACGTGATTTAACAATCAATGCATTATTCTACGATATTTCAACAAAAGAGATAGTAGATTTAGTTGGTGGCATAAAAGACATTAATAATGGTGTTGTAAGGACCGTAGGAGACGCTGGAGAGCGTTTTGGGGAAGATAGACTAAGAATCCTTAGAGCAATTAGATTTGCGGGTAGAACGGGTTCTAAATTAGACCCAGCAATTGATAAGTCATTAAGACAAGATAATTCATTAGAAGGTATTTCTGGTGAACGTATTATGGATGAGTTTGTTAAAGGTATCAAATCAGCGAAATCAACTAAATATTTTTTATCATTAATTGATAAATATAATTTATTTGATTGGATTTTTAAAGGTATTTCACCAATTAACAAACAATTCATTGAGTCTAATGACCCAATATTAGTTATAGCGGTATTACTAAAGGATGTATCATATGATACTATCAGTAAACAATTGAATGCGCTTAAGTATTCATCCAATCAAATAAAACCAATAGTATTTATGGTAGCTTATTACCAATATTTCTCTAAAGATACTTTTTATACGTTGAAAAAAATGTATAATACTTTTGAGGCAAATGGTAATACGTTTTTATCATTCATAGAGCTTATGGGTGGTAACACTGAAATTGCACGTAAGTTTATCAATTATCAGCTATCAATTACTGGTGATATGGTAAAACAAAAATACGGAATGAAAGATGGTCCTGAATTAGGGGCTAAGATAAAAGAGTTAGAAACTCAACAGTTTTTTAAAATATAATTTTCTATGTTCATTGGTAATAAATGGTATGTGTATTTATTGCACATACCCTTTTTTTGTTAAAAACTTGTTTATATCATTTATCTTGTGTTATATTGTGCAAAATATAAAATCATGAAAAAAGAATTTTATGAAAACATCCCAATAGTTGATATTACAACGGTATCTAAAGATGAAATGAAAATGGAACCATATATTGAAACGTACACTGGATTAAGAGTATATTTTAATGACATACATAAAGATATAATATCGATACACGACATAGCACATTCATTATCTCAAATATGTAGATTTACTGGACATACAAAAGAATTTTATAGCGTAGCACAACATTCAGTATTGGTTGCGGATGCACAAACTACGTTACCAGAAAAAAGAGCTGGGTTATTACATGATGCTACTGAAACTTATGTGAATGACTTACCAAGCCCATTAAAAGCTTGCACAGATTTGGGTGATTATAAAAATTTAGAAAATAGATTTCACCATGTCATCAATCAAAAATATAAAGTTAATGATGGAATGACACCTAACATAAAGAAAGCTGATTTAGCAGCTTTATTCACTGAAAAGAGGGATGTTCTAAACAAACCTAGTGATTGGGGTTGGGGTTATGATATCATACCATTTGACGATATAATAATACCTTTAGGTCCTAAAGAAGCAAAAGCTTTATTCATTAAACGTTTTATAGAATTATTTCCAACTGAAGCAAAAAAAGAAGGTTTAATATAAGGTTATACGATATTTATTATTATGAAGAATATTTTAAGAATTGTCATAATAATAATATTAGTTTTTATAGGTCTAAAATTAATCTTTCCAAGTAAATACGGAGATAAATTAAAAGAGGTGTCTTTTGATAAAGATGCCAACATAATTATAAATTTTACCGATAATAAATCTTTAGATACCATATACCATGTAGGGTTAGAAGTTTTAGGTATTAAAGGAAAAAAATTTGTTATTCGTGAAATTCAAGATAATGTAAAAACAGGGTATAAAGATGAATTAATTCTTATTGGTTCAGTTGTTAAGTATAAGGAATATTATTTGATTTATACCAAATTAACCAACAATAAAAAGATGATAGATATTGCTTCTCATGAATTAATACATGTTAAACAATATATGGATAATCGATTAGAAGTAACACCTAAAAACCTTAGATGGGAAAACAAATTTTATACATTACCTCTTACAGTAAGCTATGAAGACGCACCATGGGAAATTGAAGCTTTTGATAAAGCTAAGGAATTTAAAGATTTAATGTATAATTCTTTATTAGTAAAAAAATAATTATTGTACAGCAGCAGTCGCTAATCCTTTATCTTTATGACCTAATTTAAGTACTTGCAAATCTTTATCAGTATATTCAACACCATCAATCACTAATAGAACTAATTTATCTTTTGAATATTTAGCTTTACTTATTAATTCACCATTGATATAATGTTTCCATTCGCCATCACGAAGTAATTCACCTTTAACTAGAATATAAAAACCAGTTTGGTATATATCATCATTAATTGAGTTTTCAGTATAAGCAAAATAGTTATCTGAAATTTGTTTTAGCTTATCTTTTGATTGTCCGTTTACTACAGAGATGTAGCAAAATAATGCGATAATTGTAATAATAATTCTTTTCATAATTAGTTCCTTTTTAAATAAATATGCAATGTTAACTTAATGTTACGTAATTGTTAAGGTAATTATACTAAATTTTTTTTATAAAAGCAAGGAAATTTTAATAAAAATTTGTTTATACCACATATTTTTAATATCTTTACGTAAAATATATGTATGAAAAATATAAAAATGAAACTTTTGAAGGTAACTTTATTAATTATGTTTGGTTGGGTAATTGGATTAATCATTTCAATAAAGGGAATTTCAAGGGATAATGATAATCTAATTATCAATTGTACTAACCAAAAATATTTAGACACTATAATTCATTCTGGGTTAAATATGTTAGAGATAAAAAAAGCTCGAATTATAATTTCAGATATCCCAAGTTATTTTAAACCTAACAATGATGCGAAAGAACCGATAGTAGGTAATACTCTAGGTTATATTACGCATATTTCAGGTAATTACTATTCAATTCGTATTATTAAAGCAGATAAAAATGAGTCTATTAGAATTCTATCCCATGAATTAGTTCATTTATACCAATATCACCATAAGCTGTTAATTAATAACGATGATTATTATGTTTGGGGATATGATACTATATATAAACCAACAAGTTACACTTATTTTGATAGACCTTGGGAAGTCCAAGCTAGAAGAGCTGGCGATATGTTAGAATATTTATTGAAAACTAATTAAATTTCTTTAAAATAGAGTTTTCAACGCTAATTTAAATATTTATAAAGGTGAGCGTAAAACCCACCCATCGGAACGTGGGTGGGTAGTTCACTACGTAAGTTAATGTATTTGGATTTAATTTGCAATATGAAAATGAAAAATACGTTAATTTAATTTCACAATATTTCATTCATAATTAATTAAAAATCAATTAGTTAAAAAATAATTAAAAAAAAAAGTGCAAAAAAACTTGTTTTATATTGAAACATTATGTATATTTGCACTATATATTAATAACAAGACGGGTGAATACCCTAAAAAATTAGAAAATGCAAGCAATAAGTATTATACATATTATGAGTTCGATAAATTGGAGACGTAATTCTTCAGTAGTGTCAGGTATGTCTATACTTAATAGTGGAAATTGGTTTGGTTAACAAATTAATAAAACAAAAAGATAAGATGAAAATCCTGACAGAAATGTCAGGATTTTTTTTTTAATATGGTATCTGTAGCAGAATTGGTAAGTAGTACCCTTATCGGGGAACATGCACTAGATTGTGGCTCTAGAGGATGCGGATTCGAGTTCCGTCTGATACCCAAAGGTTTCAATTGTACCTTAAACAATTAAATGGTGTGCGTAGCTTAACTGGTTAAAGCACTAGATTGTGAGTCTAGGGGATGTGATTTCGAATATCATCGTACACCCAAAATGGTCGTGGTCGGGATGACCCCACTTCAGAGGTGAAGTGAATACATGTTTGGTTAGGGTTCGAGTCCCTTTCACTGACCCAAGTAATTGAGAGTAATATCAATGTTCATTGACATATTGGAAGTAAATTAACGCAACTCATAATCAAGGGGTTGCGTACACACAGGTCAGGCTATGGTAGCCAAACGCTCTCCAAAAGCGTAGGACAGAATTCGATTTTCTGGGCTTGTGCGAAGTGAGTGTCGTCCACGAGATGTACGCCCTAACATTCATTGATTTGTTCGGTGACAGCCTCGGAATAGGATGTTGAGTAGGGAACGACAAATACAGATATAGTGTCAATGGCTAACACAACGGGTTCCAACCCCGTAAATCTGGGTTCGAATCCTAGTATCTGTGCAAATACGGATATAGTTCAATGATAGAATGGCCCCAGCGAAGGGGTTGATGGGTTCCTAGGTTTTGGTTTGATTCCCCCTGTCCGTGCAAATTGTGATGATTCTCAGATAGCTATATGGAGAGACATATTTGAATATGGTGGTTCGAAACCACACATCGCATCAACTACTAACTTATACCGAAAAGTATGTAAAGTATCTTGTATATAATATTTACTATACAAATATGTGTTAGACTAGGAGAGGTGGCAGAGTGGTCGAATGCGGCAGTCTTGAAAACTGTTGACCCCTTTCGGGGTCCGTGGGTTCGAATCCCACCCTCTCCACCAGATGTACGTTTTTTGTACTTTACATTATTTTCCCATATTTATATACATGGGAAGAAAACAAAAAAAGTATCATTATATTTATAAGACCGTAAATACATTGAGCGGTAGATATTACATTGGGATGCATTCAACTGATGATTTGAATGATGGTTATCTTGGTAGTGGAATTAGATTGAGAAGAGCAATTAATAAGCATGGCAAGGAAAATTTTAAAAGAGAAATATTGGAATTTTGTGAATCAAGAGAGTTATTAAAAGAGCGAGAAATTGAAATTGTTAATTTGAATGAGATAGCCAAGGTTGGATGTATGAATTTGAAAGTTGGTGGTTATGGTGGGTTTATTAGTGATGAACACCAGAAATTTCGTTCAGAATGTGCAAATAAAGCTTTAAAAGAAAAAAGGGAAAGGGATAAAGACTTCAATAAAGAATGGTTAAAAAAGATGAAAGAGGGGGTTCAAAAAGCTATGGATAGTGGTAAAATGACTAACATTAAAGATAATTATGATTGGACTGGTAAAACTCATAAAGAAGAAACGAAAAAGAAAATGAGCAAACCTAAGAATAAAGGTGATAGTAACTCCCAATTTGGGTCTTGTTGGATAACTAATGAAAAAATGAATAAGAAAATAAATCGAGATGACGTTATACCAGAAGGTTGGCGATTAGGTCGAGTAATGAAAAGTATCATTGGAAGGTGATACCTAAACAGTGTGATAATATCGATTAAAGCGCACAGTTTTGTAATATAGCTCAGCGGTCAGAGCAGCCTCCTGATGTGGGGAAAGTCGATGGTTCGAATCCATCTATTACAACAAACCATCGCAAGATATAGTTGCAACATTTATTGATAATGGTCTAGAACGTTATCTTTAGATATATCAAACGATGGTCCGATGTAGCTCAGTGGTTAGAGCATCCCCCTCAGAAGGGGAAGGTCGGGGGTTCAAATCCCTCTGTCGGAACAAAGTATCATCGGAAGGTGATACCTAAACAGTGTGATAATTACGTATAAAGCGCACAGTTTTTGCGAGATAACTCAGAGAGTAGAGTGGCCCCGTGCAAGGGGAGAGTCGGGGGTTCAAGTCCCTCTCTCGCTACTAATATTGCGGTGTAGTCAGTAGATGGAAGCTTGCGAGGCTCATAACCTCGTGCCGAAAGGCCCCACGGGTTCGAGTCCCGTTGCCGCTACTAAATTGCGTTAAAGTGTAAAGGTTGCATTTCGACCAATAACGTTAAATAATATGAACTTTTACATAATTCTTTATATTTATATAAAAAGTTTAAATTATGGAATGTTTAGTGTGCGAGTTAAAATTGGGTAAGGGTAGAAGAAAATTCTGTTCAGATGATTGTAGAAAACAAAATAGAATTTTACAATATAAAAAAACTGGTAATCCTAATTCTTATTCAAGACAAGTGTCTAAACATAGGTTTCGTAAATTTAATCTTATTGAGTTACGTAATAATAAAGGGTGTGAAGAATGTGGTTATATTAAAAATATAAGTGCGTTAGATTTTCATCACTTAGTTCCAAAAGAAAAAGATTTTACGTTAGATGCTAGAAATTTAGCTAATAGGGGTTGGGAAGAAATTTTAGTCGAATTTAGTAAATGTAAAATTCTTTGTGCTAACTGCCATAGAGAAGAACATAACCCAGATTTAAATTTTAAGGATAGGATTAAATTTGATGAAATTGGTGAAAAAATAAAAAAAGAATCTAAATGTGTGGAATGTAATGTGAAAATTCATAATACCGCAAGTAGATGTAAAAAATGTTTTGACATGTCAAGACGAAAAAATGATAGACCAAGTAATGTAATATTGCTTGAAGATATTAAAGAATTAGGGTATAGTGGTACTGGTAGAAAATATGGTGTTAGTGATAATACTATAAGAAAATGGGTTAAAAACTCATAAACTCTACGGGGTGGTTCGAATCCACGATACGCTACTTTGGAAGTTTAGTAAGTTTTTCCTTAAAAACAACTTACAAATTATATATCGATAAGTAATTGCCTTGATGGTTGGCTGTAAATAAATTATCATTATGGGTGAGTAGCTCAGTGGGCCAGAGCGGTTGATTGTTAATCAAAGGGCCTTTATAGGTTTACGTGGGTTCGAATCCCACCTTGCCCTCAAATCTTAATAATTATGGAAAAATGTAGTTAAAGAATTGGTTCAAAATTTAAGAGCCAGTGGGATTAACGTCACATATTATGATAATCCAAGTAAAGAAAAGATTGAACGTATTAATAAACGTTTGGTAGAATTAAGAAAAAGAAATTCCTTTTAGTCCCTGAAGAAATTCAAACTTTAAGGTGCAATCTTCAATAGCTCAGTTGGTTAGAGCTAAAATTCTTCTCTCGTATAAAGGTTATTACGGGTGACTGTTAATCACTTTATCTAGGTTCGAGTCCTAGGGGAAGAGAGTTGTCGATATTAATCCACTTCCACGTAGTGACAACTGGTAATAGATGAATTCATCTAGCTAGGAGGTTAATAAACGTTCATTAAGTATCTTGGTGATTATATCAAGATACTTTTGGGATGTCTTAGGTTTAACATAAGTTTGGCTACTTGTATCGATAATACATAAATCAATCTTTAAATCATGACAGGCTTTTGATTTAGATATATCATTCTCTTGAATCTTTTGTAATTTATTGTTACCATATATAGGTTCATAATGAAAGATACCATTGTTTTAGAGTTGTTAAATTCTTCTTGGGTATATAATGGTTTCATAAAGTTATTTATTTATAAATATGTTAACATTTATAAAAGACGTTTTCGAGTCCTAGGGGAAGAGCAAAATGGAAGGGTGACAGAGTGGTAATTGTGCCAGTTTGCTAAACTGAGGCTGGGCGTGAAAACCCACGAGGGTTCGATTCCCTCTCCTTCCGCAATTATAATGGAAAATATTCTACTAAAAACACGTTATAGTGGAAAATATTTGTAAATTATTATAAATTTTACCGTTATAACGGAAAAAATTCTATAAAAAGTGCATTATAATGGTAAAAAATGCAAATTATTGCACTTAAATACCATTATAACAGTATAAAGTGCAACTTATTGCACTTAACGATGTATAATATCTCATTCATAGATATTAATATTATAAAATAGTGAATGTCATTCAAATTGCCTCCGTAGCACAACTGAATAGTGCAACACCCTTCTAAGGTGTCGGTTATAGGTTTGAATCCTATCGGGGGTACAAATTATGTTTCATAGTCGAATAGTAAGTTTTAACCTGTCATAGGTGATATGAAACATAACAAAATGGGGTATAACCAGCATGCCTGATACGCATGACCAAGGTAGCGGTTGAAAACGAGGGTTCGAATCCCTCCGCCCCAACAAAATGCTGGTGTAGCGGTGGGAGCTTATATCTCCTATACCCGTAGAGGTTCTTGAGATAGCATCAAACAAGGGTTCGAACCCCTTCTCCAGTACAAACGGGTCCATATCGGCTCTGGCTCATAACCAGTTGAAACCGTAATTGGTCACATGTGGGTTCGATTCCCTCTGGGCCCACTTTATTAAATTTGTTGATATTTATATAAAAACAATATAAATATGGCAAATTTAAAAATTTCTGAAGAAGAATTTAAAACAGCAGCTGACTTAATCGGTTGTGAAGTAGCAGTTATAAAAGCTGTTGCAAAGATTGAAAGTAACGGAAGCGGTTTCAATGCAGATGGTACCCCAAAAACACTTTTTGAGGGACATTGGTTTCATAAATTAACAGATGGTAAGTACTCAAACGATTCTAGATATGAATCTATTTCATACGCAAAATGGACTCGTAAGTGGTATGGCAATCAAATAGTTGAAAAACAAAGATTAGATTTAGCTGGTTCTTTGGATAGAGATGCAGCGTTACAATCAGCAAGTTGGGGGGCATTTCAAATTATGGGATTCAATTATAAGTTATGTGGATTTAATACAGTTCAAGAATTCATTAATGCAATGTATAAAGGTGAGGGTACGCAATTATTAGCTTTTATAAATTTCGTTAAATCTAAAAAATTAGATGATGAATTACGTGATAAAGATTGGGCCAAATTCGCTTACTACTACAATGGTTCAGGTTATGCAATAAATAAGTATGACGAGAAAATGAAAGCGGCTTACATAAAATTTAAAGCTGAAGAGGTGGAAGAATTAAAAAAAAAGTAAAAGCGAAAGCTGAAGCTTTAATTATTGTTAAACCAAATGTTAATTGGATTAAAAAATTCTGGGAATCAATATATAATTGGAAAAGATAGAAATATAAGTGGAATCAAAAATTAGATAGAATAGTAAATTTTGATGATAATAAAAATAATTCAATCAGAATTCTATACCTGTTAAAATAAAAAGATAAAAATACTTTGTTTTTTAAAAAACATTTCGTATATTTGCATCATGAGAATAAAAGAAGATTGTCAAGTAATTTATTTGGATAAGGATGATTTAACAGCACATGGAGCTATTATGGTCTTTGATGACGTAGGTCTTTTTGATTTTATATTCACAACTAAAAGCCCTATCTTGAAGGCTGATATAGTTATCTTCAAAAATAATGGTAAATACAGAGTATTAAAAAGTAGATATTAAAATGATAATAATTAAATACGTAACTTTAAAAAAACATGAGCGATTTTAGGTACACCTAAAATTAATCATGAATGAAAAAAGTAAAACAAAGTAAAAAAAGATGGGCTTGGACTGAGGCGCAAATAAGAAGATATTGGTCAAGAGGTAGTTGGTATACACCACCAAGTTGGTTTAGAGAAAATTATCATAGAGCTAACAGGGCATATGAAAGAGCTAAAATAAACAAAATTTTAAATGGTCATATCGATGAGGATTCTTACATAGGAACCAAATATCACCCTAGTAGTGCTAAATGGGACTGGACATGAGCATCCATCGAAACCGAGCCAAATTTAATAAGGCTTTAACCAGTATGGAATATACTAGGTTAATGAAAATGGAAAATGTTTATTGCATAATCTGTGTAAAAAGAGCTGGTAATTATAACGCATCATGTCACCCATCAGTATTCAACCCTAGAGGTTGGAGGTGGCGTAGAAAAAGAAATTGGAAAAATAAAAGAAAAACACAATGGAAAAATTAATAGATAACACTTCATAGGATTCAATTGCGACAAGTAATTGAAGAGTATGAATGCCAAATTAAGAATATGGAGAGTAGTGCCTACCAGTAAGACTGGTGCCAAAGCTCCCTACTTCTTTGTAGAAACAGAGAAGTTCGAATTGGAAGACGCAGTGATAGAAGCTAATAATTTAGCTAAACAAAACTGCACTTTATCTAGGTTTGATAACTGGAATTTTTCCGTTACCAAACAAAGGGTGAGAAAGGATGTTTTAGGAAGATACTGGAAGTATCACCAATAAAATGTCAGACTGGGTGGGGCAAACCAGCTAAAAAACCCCCGATATTAAACAGGTAATATTCCTGAGTAAGTGTGGCGGTGAAACATCTACCATAAGTGTATCTACAAATACTCCACTCTCAGGGTCTGTTTTTTTATGATAAATATAAGAGAATTTGGTAAAAGTCGTTTTCGAATCCCATTCTCTCTGCTTAACATTTTTAAAAAAGTTTTAAATGAAAGTATTAAAAGAATTTAAAGAACCAACAAATGTAGTGATTACAGGTCAATGGGTAGGTGGCGAAGTTGAACCATCATTATCAATTACTGATGATGAATGTATATTAACAGTTAGAAATTTCAAAGGTAAAAAATTTAATTTAGCAGCATTAGGTAGTATTACGATATTAACCGAAGAACAATTTAATTGGTTTATAGATTCTGACCATTATAAAATGTATTGTGATGATGATTTTGGTAATATTGAAGATATGTACATACCCATTAAAGGTTATGTTGGTAATATTGAAGCGGTTGGGGTTACATATGATGGTGATGAGACTGTAGAATGGGAAATTGAAGATTATTTCTATCACCAAGTTGAAGATGCAAACCTCATACTTGATATTAAAGGTGAATACAATTTCGATTCTATGAATGTGAATGAAGCTAAGAAGTTTTTGAAGTCTAATGAAATAAGTAAGACTATGATTAATAAACTATGACCAACATTAGAAGAAAAGATTAACATCCTTGAGAGAAAAATAGAAATCCAAGCGCAACAAATATCGCAACTTTCAAACGCAGTTGATTGGTGTGAAAGAAATATAAAATTAAATTAAGATATAGTAATAGTGAAATTTGGACTGAATCAACCAAAGATAAAACAATAGCTAAATTAAAGGATAATGGTGATATAATCAAAATCAAAATCAATGATAAAAAAATTGAATTAGATTATGATGAATTTCTTGAATTACTAACTATTATGGAAATTAAAAAAAGTAGTGATAAACAATTAAATATAGGCCAAAGTTGGTCTTAATATTACAAGATAGAGCAGAGGTAGTTTGCGGGACTCATACAGTTTTAAAAGACTATGAAAAATTATAAATTAGAAAGATTAATGAATGGTGAATCATTCATCACACATGAAAAAGGAAATTCAATGGTACCACTGATTAAATCAGGACAAGACCATAAATTGGAACCATGTACAATCGATGAAGTGGGTATAAACGACATTGTTTATTGTAAAGTGAAGGGTAAGTTTTATAAAGGAGCGTAAAACCCATTCATCGCTTTAGCGTGGGTGGGTAGTTCACATAGTCCAGATAAAGTTCATACCCACACTTAAATTGGGATAGTTATAGGAATACACCATAGGCTCATATCCAGTGGCAAGGCGGTTCGACTCCGCTTATCCCAACAAACACTTTTCAAAATTATTTTATATTTATATAAAAACATATTATGGAAAAGTTTATGAAATATTGGCAATTGATTGTAGGTGTACTTGGCGGTACATTAATAGCTGTGTTTGGATGGTTTTATACCCAAGGTCAACAAAGCAAAGAGTACGAAGGTAGAACATTTGATACCCCAGAACAAAAAGTTTATACAGTTAAAAAAGTAGAAAATTTACCAAGTCCAAAAGAAGAATGGCAAAAATATTATTTAGATAGTATAAATAATGTTAGTGCAATTAAATCTAGAAAGGTGAGGGATTCTTTAATGATAGTAGAAAGAAAAGCTAGAGAATATACAGATTCAATTAATTTATTAAATGCCGACCAGTTGTATCAAACAAAAGAAGAAGTAAAACAAATAAAAAGCGTTTTACAACGATTAGAAAATAGAAGTAATTAATTGCGCTTCCCAACGACAGTTTACGGTATTTATTGATTATAGGTGATTTAGATTTATACTATTGCGATGAAGGAAAATAAACGGACTTGTAGTTTAATTGGAAAAATCTGGCTTTCCTAAAGCTAAGACCTCAGTTCGACTCTGGGCGAGTTCACAACTCTAGATTCAGGTTCGAAGCCTGATGGAGTCACTAATATTAACAAAGTTTTTATGAAGAAAAAAATTTTCTATAGGGTGGGTAATATTACCACTAATCAGGGGTTATGGTATAATATAGATGGTGAGTTCACAGGTCTTATTCATAAAGAATTTAATTTTTGTAGAAATAATCTATTACCGATGCCATTTGATGAAAACATTATTGGTTATTTATCGTGTACTGATACATTAGAAAATTTATTTGAATGGTTTCCAAAAGAGGATATCGTTAGATTAGAAGAACATGGGTATTATCTTAGGGTTTATGAGTCAAAAGATTATAAATTTTACAATAACCATTGGATATTTAATTAATATAATGCAAAACTAATAAAAACGATTCCAATGGAATTACTTAAAACAAATTAATGAAATATGTACGAATATAAAGCAAAAATAACATCAGTTTATGATGGTGATACAGTTACAGCTGAAATAGACTTAGGGTTTAATGTAAAGATAACTGAAAAAATTAGATTACTTAGAATCAACACACCAGAAATACGTGGCGCAGAGCGTGAACTTGGTTTAATAACTAGAGATAGGCTTAGAGAATTAATTCTAGATAAGGATGTGGCGATTCACACAATTAAAGATAAACAAGGTAAATATGGTAGGTATTTGGGTGAGATATTTTTAAGTACTGATGTGGAAACTATAAACATTAATGATTTGCTAGTAACTGAAGGGTTAGCTGAATATAAAGAATATTAAAACGTATGGTTGACCACAATACCTTAATTGTGGTAAATGGCGGCATAGCCGAGGGGGTCTTTATAAAATAAATGCGGGTGTAGCCCCGTTGGTTTTCTAAACCGATAAGGGTAGCGGAGCTGAAAACGTGGGTTCGAATCCCACTGTCGTTACATATTTATTATTAAATAATTTACTTCCAAAAATGGCGATGTATTCCCCTAGTCTTCGAAACTAGAGAAGGATTTTAAAAATGGCGGTGTAACCGAGGTGGTCTTCGAAACCATTAAACGTAATTGGAGTTGTAAATAAGAGTTCGAATCTCTTGGCCGTCACAATAGTTATATCGAGTGCCTTAAACCGAATGTTAATCACAACTATTTATGGCTCTATAGCATAGCGGATAATGCCACTGGTTACGAACCAGTAGAGCGGGGGTTCGAATCCCTCTAGGGTCACTACAATAAACCAGCAATGGGGTTCGAATCCCTCTAGAATCACTATGGCACATTTATTGGTATATTATTACTACTATGAGAACACTTAGAGCACTTTTAGTAATATTATTACTACTATGAAAACACTTAGAGCACTTTTAGTAATATTAACAATTAGTATGATGACTTCATGTGCATCATTTCAATTGGCTACCGAACCAGTTAATGTAACCTATGGTTTTGGTTATTATGATTATAACGCAATTCATAGTTTATATATAACAAACCCATATTATTTTTACGATAATTATTATTTCGACCAATATGGTGTTAGAAGGTATTATTACAATCACCCATATTTTGTGAGGTATTGTAATACAAGGAATTTTACCCCCAACCATCATTATTATATTAATAACTCACATAAAAAAGCTTATGTGAATAGTAGAAGAACAACCATTAATAGAGATATTCCCGTTAGAAGAGTAAATAATAACAACTCAGCTATTAGACAACAAAACTCAACAGTTAGAAGAAATACACCTATTAATAATAATTACACAACACGAAATACTAATATTAACACAACACGAAATACTAATATTAACACAACACGAAATACTAATATTAGTACACCTACGAGAAACGCTGTTAATCGTAGTACAGCACCTAGGGCTAATATTCGTACAGCACCTACGGCTAGTAATCGTCCAACATCAGTCAGACGAAAAAATTAGTAAAAAAAATGAAGAACTACTTGGTAGTTCTTTTTTTTTGTCGTATATTTGCGGATAAGTCTATATTTATTAATATCATGGATACAGCAATATTTAAAAAAATTAACGGAGTTATGGCGATATTATGTTCTAAATGTGGTAGGGTTGTTAAAACCGAGCCAGATTTTAACATAATAGAGAAGTATGCGTTAGAGGGAGAGATTACTTTATCTCCTGAATATTGCCCTAAGCATCAATATATTGATATGGTTGGGAACGACAAGAAAATGGAGAAACTTAGACTAGGAATTAAAGAAAAACTTAGAGAAGCTATTATGAAGAAAAATATATTAAATGTACCAATAACTAGACCAAACCAAGAATTGATTATTATGAGAGGAATTCCAGGTTCTGGTGCTTCTGATAAAGAAGAGTAATTTATTTTGAGGGAATTACGTGATTTTGGAATTATTAACATATTTATGATAAAAGAATATGGAAAAATATATTAGAAATTGCCCAAAATGTAACTCAGAAATCCATTATAGTACAAAATATGTAAGAATTAACGCTGAAAAAAATAATAATGTTTGTAGAAGTTGTGCTTCATCTGGCGAAAATAATGCGATGTATGGTATGAAAGGTGATAAAAATCCTTTCTTTGGCCAAAAGCATAGTGAAGAAACAAAAAAGCGTCAATCTAAAATTAAAATTGGTAAGACTCATTCTGATAAAACTAAAGAAAAGTTATCTAAATTATCAAAAGGTGTTAATAATGGTATGTATGGTAAATCATTTTATAATGTATGGGTTGATAAATTTGGTAAAAGTAAAGCTGATGATAAACTTAGTAAATATAAAAATAAGCAAAGTTTATTAAATAGTGGTGAAAATAATAATATGTATGGTAAACCGTCACCTAAAGGTTCTGGTAATGGTTGGTCTGGTTGGTATAAAGGTTGGTTTTTTAGGTCGTTAAATGAATTAACTTTTATGGTTAATGTGATTGAAAGGTTTGGTTTTAGTTGGGAAAGTGGTGAGGAAAATAAATGGGTAGTTAAATATGTTGATTATAATGGTGTTGAAAAAACTTATTTTTCAGATTTTGTTCTTAACAATAAATATATGGTTGAAAGTAAACCTAAAAAATTGTGGAATTCTGATAGTGTAATTAGAAAAAAAAATGGAGCAATCGAGTTTTGTAAAAAAAACAACTTAAAATATAAAATGGTTGATATTGGGAGATTAAAATTTAATCAAATTGAAAAATTATATAATAATGGTGATTTGAAATTTTTAGAAAGATATGAATTAAAATATAAGGAATGGATAAAAAAATAAAAATAAAAATGAAACTTTTAGAAAGTCTAAAAGGGTATAATTGTTTAGGTGTAAAAATTTCTCGCCCCTCTCAGGTATTGATTATCATGAGAGGGGTACCGTGACAGGTTCTGGTAAATCAACGAAAGCAAAAACATTGGTTGGTGAAGGTGTTGTTCATTCAACAGATGATTTAATTGACGCAACTGGTGACTATAATGGTTACTTTAAAAAAATGGTAGATTCAGGTGATTGGTCTGAACATGGTAGGATGCATAATAAGAATTTCTTAAATGCTAAAAAATCTATGGAATCTGGTATTACACCAGTTATCGACAACACTAATCTAAGATTAAGGGAAGTTGAAAATTATATTATTGAAGCTCTTGAATTAGGTTTTGATGAAAACAATATTAAAATTGTAGATGTAGGTTTGGGTGGCCAAACTGCCGAAGTATTGGCAGAACGTAATTCACATAACGTACCGTTAAAAACAATTCAAAAAATGATACAAACTTATAATTCAGTAGGTGAGATAACTGTATCTAGGGTTGTTGAAAACTATTTAAATAAACAAAAGAAAAGGGCTAATAATTAGCCCTTTTTTCGTTTCTATTAACATAACTACACAATGGTTGAAAATTTGTATAATGATTTAATTTAATTATATCTTCTTTACATGTTGCTGAGGCAAGTGGTATGATATGGTCTAAATCCCAACCAAAATTATATTGATAATTATATAAACCATGATTATCCCAATTCATCCACGGTTCCCATTGAGATTCGATATGTTTTTTAAATTCTTTATAAGTACACCCCAATATTTCATGACTCCTAGATTTTTTATCATAACCACCCCTTTTAATCGATTGTCTAATTATACCACCTACAGTGTGTTTTAATTTATAAATGATGTCAGTCTTTCTCTTATATTTAATTTGTTCATAAATAGTATCTTTATTTTTATAATAATACTTTTTACGCATCTTTTTATACTTTTCACGATTATCTTTATAAAACTTCTTGGAATATTTTAAACGTTCTTCTTTATTATCTTCATAATAATTAGAAATATAAGTGGTGCGCTTTTCCTTATTTTCTTTAACCCAATTCTGAACCCTAATTTTATTAACTTTTTTAACTTCAGGATTAGCCCTATATTTTTTACCAGCAATAGATATACACCCCTTACATTGTGATTTTAAACCACTTTTAATTCTAGAACATTTACTAAATTCTTTTACAGGTTTATAGACACCACATTTACTACAAATCTTAGTTTCCATGATTAATGGTATTAAAATGTTGGTCTAATAACCAATTGATTAATTTAGACTTATTGATTCCGTCATCAACTAATTGTTGGTAGTTGTCTGATGATATGGTAATGGATAACTTACCTTTCTTGTTTTCTTCTTTATATGCTTTTCTTCCCATAATACTTATTTGTTTATATTAATAAATATCTAGAAATAAAGTAAAAGTCGCCTAAATACGAATTTTATTTAGATTTATTTTTGAAGTGTTCGGTAAGTAGTGAATCAATTAATTTAGATTTATTGTAATTACCTTCATCTAATTTATTAAGAAGGTTTTTATCTAAAGCTACCGATATTTTAGTTTTCTCATGTTTCATATTGGTAAATATAAGTAAAATGGTTAATAAAGTCAATAATTAATTTGTTTATTAGGTATAAATTCAGTATTTTTGTATTAAATTAATAAAAATAAAGGATAATATAAATATATTTATATTTTATGAAACTGAGAAAAATATACGATGATATGATTAATGAAGATAATACAAATATCAAAGCTTCTGAGCCTAAAAAATACGTAGAAGCTGCATTAAAATTAGGTTTTGATGAGAATAATATAAAAATTATTGATGTTGGTGATGGTGGAGTTTCTGCTGAAGATTTGGCTAAAAGAAATACACATAACGTACCATTGAAAACAATTCAAAGAATGATGGCATCACATAAAGGTGTTGGCCTATTAACTGTAGATAAGATATTACAATCAGAAGGCGGTTTAAAAAACAATAAACCTGAAAAGATTTTATATGCGGCAGTAGTTTTAGATAATGAATCTAAAAATAAATTATTAAATTCTTTAGAAATCCCAGAAGGGTGGAAAGCTTTTGCGCATCATATGACAATAGTTTTTGGTAAAGGATTGGATGATAAAAATGAAGTTGGTAGAACGGTTTATTTAAAAGCAACTGAAGTTGGTTATAGTAATTTAGCTATGGCTGTTAAGGTTATTGGCTATCCATCAACCAATGACATACCACACATAACAGTAGCGGTAAATGTTGCGGAAGGTGGTAAACCGTTTCTTTCAAATAAGATAACTGATTGGAAAACTCTTGATAGTCCAATTCATTTAAGTGGGGTAGTTGAAGAATTAAAGTCATAACTTGTTTATTTGTAATTTATTTAGTATATTTGTAACTAACATTTAGTGAACTACCCACCCACGCCAGAGGCGATGGGTTGGGCTTCTGATTTCACAGACTTGTGCTTCTTTATAGAAGTCTTATTTGAGTCTCCATCAGTGTTATCGAGCATCCCACCCGATATTATTTTTAAACCTTCTTTGAGAATATTTCTACTTGCATTTACATCTCTGTCGTGTATTACACCGCACGAGTTACAAGTCCATTCTCTATCAGAAAGTTTTAAATTTTGATTTATCCAACCACAGTCTCCACAAGTCTTCGAGCTAGGATAGAAACGATTAACTTTTACAAGTTCTTTTCCATACCAATCACACTTATATTGAAGTAATGTAACAAAATTACCCCAACTTGCATCGGCAATATGTTTTGATAATTTGTGGTTTTTAATCATACCTTTTACATTTAAGTCCTCAACTGATATTAAATCATATTGATTAACCAGTTTATGTGAAACCTTATGTAAAGTGTCTAATCTACAACTTGCAATTTTCTCGTGAATTTTAGCAACTTTGAGTTTTTGTTTTTCAAACCCATTACTACCTTTTTGTTTACGAGAAAGATGTTGTTGTGCTTTTTTTAATTGTTTTGCATATTTTTTTGTATATCTATTATTTTTGAATTTAGCATTATCAGAAGTAATTACAAAATCCTTTAAACCTAAATCTATTCCAACTTGTTTATTTGTTTTAGGTAATTCTTTATTCTGTTGTTCTGTAAATATTGAAACATAATATTTACCTGTTGGTGTTTTGGTAATTATCATTTTACCAATCTTACCTTTGACTTCTCTGTGAAGTTTAACTTTAATACCTTCTTTAAATTTTGGTATATTAATTTTATCTCCTTCTATACTACCAAATTGAGGTATGGTAAAAGTATTTTTATGTTTACGAGATTTAAACTTTGGGAATTGTGCATTACCTCTAAAAAAGTTTAAAAAAGCTGTATCTAAAGAGCGTAGAGCGAATTGTAAAGTTTGACTATTAACTTCTTTCAACCACATAGTCTTTTCTTCTTTTTTAAGTTTTGTCAAAGTGGCAGCTTGTTTGTAATAATTGTCAGACTTTTTATCCGCTTGGTATTGTTCTTTGCGTTCATTTAGAAAATGGTTATACACCCAACGAGAGTGACCAAAGTGTTGATTTAATAGCACTTCTTGCTCATTTGTTGGAAAAAGACGAAACTTATATGTCTTATTAATCATTTTCATACCTATTATACATCAAAATTTATGCCAAAATATAGTTTTATGTAAATTTGTCATACTTAGCCGTTCAATATATTTTAAGCCAAGGTTAATCATACCTTTGTCGCTTACATCCCATCCACGCTTTGCGATGAATGGGTTTTACGCTCCTTTTTATAAAGTTATTTGAAAAAAAATAAAGTAATTGGATTTATTCAAGAAATTCAAAATATTTATAAATAAATTATAAAAATATGAATTTAGAAAGATTATTAAACAGATTATTTAAATACGATTTATCCGCAGCGTTAGCTTGTATTTTATTACCTTTTGTATTATGGATAGGTGATGGCCCTAGAAGTAGTATTAGTGATTACGCATATGGTGACATTAGCTTCATATATGTTTTTTTATTAACAGTAGCTGCAACACTTATAACAACAATTGGAGTTAGAAAGGACCAAACGTTCACTTGGATATTAGGGTTGAATTTAATGTTAATTCCATTAACACCACATTTAACCTACCCAACCTTACATACGATAACTTCTGTTATATTTTTTGGTGGTATGTCATATCATATTATTAGATATAGTGATGAATTTAAGAGTTTTAGGTGGTTTTTAGTTGGCGCAATGGTATTAGGATTTGTTTTACATTATTTAATTAATATAATTTCCTTATTTGCGGCAGAATCAATAGCTATGGTTATTTTTGGGGTTAACTTTTTGGTAGATTTAATCGAAAATAAAAATGAATTATAACTAAAAAACTATAGTTTTATAAATAAAAAGTGATAATAATTTGGTTATCACTTTTTTTTTTGTACATTTGCATTATGAATTTCTAAAAACTCTAATGGTTATAATGTAGCAAAAGGTGGGGATGGTGGTGATACAATATCTAATCATCCAGATATTGAACTTATTAAAGAGAACGTTTTCTAAATTTCATTCAGGTAAAGTTTTATCTGATGAACATAAACAGAAAATTAGTGATGCTCATAAAGGAATGAAAAAACCTTGGACTAAAAAAACAGCTAAGATGATGGCTGAAGGTAATATAGGTAAAGAATCTCCATTAAAGGGCACTACTTTAACTGAAGAGCATAAACAGAAAATTAGTGAAGGTAATAAAGGACAGAAAAAAGTTTTTACCGAAGAACATAAAAAAAATATTGGTAAAGCAAATAAAGGGAAACATTCACAATTAAAAGGTAAATCTTACGAAGAAATTTATGGTGTGGAGAAAGCACGAGAAATGAAATTAAAGCAGAGTAAGAAAAGAAAGAATAGAGTTGTTAGTGAGGAAACTAAAAAGAAGATTTCTGAATCAATGAAAAAAAGAAAAAATGGGAAATGAATTAAGTATAGTTAAGTACATTAAAGAGTATGGCTTGGATAATGCAGTTAATACATTTAAATTAACTTGTAAGGATTATGGATACAAGATTTTACTCAAATACAATCAAATAGAATCTGACATGTCTTTACCTGAAGTACAAGATTGTAGAGGTCTTATACTTGAGAAAGATACTTGGAAGGTTATGTCTTTGGCATTCAGAAAATTCTTTAATTCAGCTGAAACACATGCGGCTAAAATAGATTGGAACACAGCACTTATTTTAGAAAAATGTGATGGGTGTTGTCACGGGGATACCATATTGATAACTGAGGGTGGTGAAATGACAATTCGTGATATATGTGAAACGGAATATTCTGGTAAAGTTTTATCATTTGATTTAGAAACTAATGAGCCAATATATGATGAAATAGTGGATTATTCAATTAAAAAGAATATTAATAATTGGTTTGAGATTGAATTAGAAAATGGTACTATTATTAAGTTAACTGGTAATCATAAAGTATGGTTACCTAATTTAGAGTGCTATCGTAGGGTTGATGAATTAACCGAAGATGATGAATTCTTACTAATTACTTAAAAAACTTGACACCTATCAAACTTTTCTAATAGTATAAATATTAGTAATGGATTAAAAGAGGTTTGGTCTAATTTATCTGATGATGAATTTAATAAAAGAATGATTAGATTACATAAAAATTTTGTATCGAAATTAGAGGTTAGAGTTAGGAATATATTAACTAATTTGAACATATCATTCACGCCACAATTTCCATTAAATAATCGAACATATGATATTAAAATTGATAATACTAATATATTGATTGAAGTTAATGGTGATTTTTGGTATGCCAACCCATCGCCTTTGGCGTGGGTGGGTAGTTCACAGTAGGGGGTGTAAAAGCCATTCATCGTTATTTGTAGGGCCGCTGTGAGTTAGTGGGGAGTCTAACAAGTATAATAAATAATAGAATATGAAAATAGTTAAGGTAAAACATATTAAAGAGATAGAATGTGACTCTAAGAGGTATGATATTCAAACCAAAGAAACCAATAATTTCTTTGCTAATGGGATATTGGTACATAACTCATTGATTCAAGTATATTGGGATTGGGTAGCTGAAAAATGGTGTGCTGGCACATCTGGTATGGCCGAAGGTGAAGGTGAAGTAAATGATAAACCAAATACTAAGTTTTCTGAATTATTTTGGGATACAATTACATCACCAAAATATGGTTTTAATTGGGATAGAATGGTTAGAGGTAGAACATATATGTTTGAATTAATGACACCGTATAATATTGTTGTTTGCCCACATGGAGAATCAAAAGTATCATTATTAGGTGTTAGAGATTTAGATACGTTAAATGAGTATGGTTTTAATGATTTATATACAATATCTACTGATATTGGGTTACCATTAGTTAAATCTTTTAACATTAATGCATCAAATGCTGGTCATTTAATGGCGACATTTGAAGGTATGTCATTCTCTGAAGAAGGTTATGTTGTAGTTGATGCTAATTTCAATAGAATCAAGTTAAAAAACCCAGCTTATGTTGCAATGCATTATACTAAAAGTAAATTAGGTAATCACCATATATTAGAGGTGTTAAAAACTAATGAAGTTGATGAATGGATTGCAACGTTCCCAGAAAGGTCTGAAGAAATAATTCAACTTAAAGAAGGGTTAGTAAAATTGACTGATGATTTGGAAAATGCTTGGGTAGAATTAATACCATATAAACCTAAAAACATAACTAAACAAGAACAAAAGAGGTTTGCGATGAAAGTATTTGAAGTATCTAATAAACACTTCAAAAATACTCGTCACACTGGATTGTTTTTTGGGTTAAAAGATGGTAAAATTAACACGATTAGAGAATATATAATCAATATGAATAATAAAGATTTATATGAAATATTAACAAAATAAAAGGCCCTCATGGGGCCTTTTTTATCCAATTTCTATTCTTCTATTGGGTGAATCTTTATTATTGCTTTTAGGAATGGATATTTTAAGGATTCCATCAACATAATCAGCTGAGATTTTATCATGCTCAACGTTTTTTGGTAAAGAAAAGCTTCTTTTAAACGATGAATAAGAAAATTCTCTTTTCTTATAATTTAAATCATCTTGATTATTTTCCATTGATGATTCAGCTGACACTTCTAATTTATCACCATTAATCTCAATATTAAAATTGGATTTGTTAAAACCTGGGGTTGCCACATCAATAAGATAAGCTCCCTCATTTTCAATAACATTAACCGAAGGGGTTGTTATTAATCTACTGTCAAAAAGATTATCAAACCAAGGGTCTAATTTTGGAAATTCAAATAAGCTTGGTGATAACTGACCGTTTTTTTTAATTGGTACTAAAGTTTTCATAAGTTCTAAAAATTTTTATTTGTTATTATTTGTTTGTATGTAGACAAATTATATACCATTAGAAAAAACCTGAAAAAATGTCAGTTTATTTGTTTATCTTAAATATTATTCGTATATTTGCGTATTAAACACAGTATTATGAAAAAACTAGAGATATATAGAAGGGTGTTATTTTATAAAGTAAGGAGTTATCAAGGTGGTGAATATGACATGTTTACAAATTATGAAACAATTTTTTATGTATACAAGGGTATTGAAAAAAGAAAGAAATTTTGGCTATTTGGGTCTGAATATGATTATGAAATTTATGAAGAAGTTTTTACTCTAGGTTTTAATATCGAAAGCAAACACTTCTCAAAGAAAGAGGTTAGAGATAAAATTTACGAACAAGTAAAGTTGTTAGAAAGACAAGAAGAAATCAAAAAAGGAGAATTAATATAACTTACATAGGAAAAAGATTATAGAGAAGCGAGAATGGTGTCGGTAAAAACCAAAAGGGTAAATAAAGTTTGTTTATTTAAAATAAATTACGTATATTTGCATTATGAAATTAACATTAGATACAATTTTAAGTGAATTGAAGATAACTGGAGAAGTTCTAGCGGTTTTTGGGTACGGCTCTCAAATATATGGTACAGCGACTGAAACTTCTGACCATGATTTTATTATAGTCATGAAAGGTGCTATGTTAGATAATGGTGCATTTAAGAATAATGCAATTTCTAATGAAGATTATTCAATTCAAGGTACAGTATACTCAAGAGGTGGATTCTTAGACGCTATTAATAGGTATGATATAATCGCATTGGAGTGTTTATCATTGGATGATTCTCAAGTGGTATTCAAGAAATGGCCCTTTAAGGTAACCAATTGGAATACCAAAGAAATGATTAAACAAGTTATCAGAAAGGCATCTGATAGTCGTCACTATGCTAATATGGCATCAAAGAATGGTGATGGTGAACATGCAATAAAGAGTATGTTCCATGCTTTGAGGATATTACAATTTGGATTACAATTAAAAGAGCATAAAAAGATTATTGATTTTCAAGCATGCAATAATTTATATGCGGATTTTAAAAAAATACTTCCAGAAAATTTTGATTCTAGAAATTATTTTCGTATCTTTGACAAACTAATGAATAATTTAAAAGAATAATATGACAATTAAAGCAATATTTGATGAAATAAGTAACACAGCTGGTGATAATGCCAAAATGGATGTATTACGCAAGTATAAAGACAACGACTTACTTAAAGAAGTTTTGTATCGAATAAAATCTAAAAGAGTGAAGTTTTTTATTAAACAAATACCTGAATATATTTCATTAAATAGTTCAATCCCAGCTTCATTAGAGTGGGGTTTAAATAATCTTGATGAAATTTCTGACAGAAAAATTAGTGGACAAGCGGCTATAAATCATTTAAAATTCATATTAGAAAGTGTATCACCAGATGATGCTTATATCATTGAGAGAATTATTGATAAAGACCCTAAGAATGGTTTAGGTAGAACCTACATTAATAAAGTCTATGGTGATTTGATTGAGAAAACGCCATATCAAGGTGCTAAATCATATGATGAAAAATTAGCTAAAGATATTTTTAAGAAATATGGTTACGCTTATAGTGACGTTAAAATGGATGGTAGGTATGCTAACGCAATCATTCAAGGTGGTGAAGTTGAGTTAGAGTCTAGACAAGGTGAAACAACTCATATTCCAAGTGACTCATTATTATTTGAGGAATTATCAAAATTCCCTGATGGTGTATTAAATGGTGAGCTTACAATGGAGAATTTAGACCGATACACAAGTAACGGTATTATAGCTTCAATTGTCGATATTGAGGGTCGTGGTAAAATGGGTGATAGAAGTGATGAAGAAACCGCTAAAAAATTAGTGGCATTCGAGAAAAAGCATGGTAGTTTTAAAGAAGCTGTTGATAAAATCAGATATACTGTATGGGATTCAATTACATTAGATGATTATTTTAATAAGAAATCTGATATTGAATATAGACATAGATTGGATTTCTTATTTAAAAAGACTCCAGTTTTAGAATGTGATAGAGTATCAGTAGTTGAACGTAAGAAAGTATATTCTTATGATGAAGCAATGAGTCACTTCCAAGAGATTTTAAATAGAGGTGAAGAAGGTACCATCCTTAAAGCACCAACAGCTGGATGGTTTGATGGTAAGAAAAATCACCAAATAAAAATGAAATTAGAAATGAATATTGACCTTAGAGTTATAGGGTTTGAATATGGTGAAAAAAGAAGTAAAAATGAAAATGTTTATTCAACAATAAACCTTGAATCATCATGTGGTAAATTAAGAACCAATGCTTCTGGTATGACTGAGAAGATGATGAAAGATATTACTGAAAGAGGTGATGAACTTATGGGGACAATAGTAGAAATACGTTGTTGTGGTTTATCTCAAAACTCTAATGGTGATTGGTCAACTTTACATCCTTCAGTTGTTGAATTGAGAGATGATAAAGATACTTGTGATTCATTAGAGTCATGTCAAGAGATTGAAGCAATGGCTAAAGGATTAGGTAAAGAAGTGGGATAATGGGAAAGTTATTTATAATTATTACAATAATTTTGGTTTACGTTATTGGGTATGTAATATCATTAATTACATTGAAGAGGTGTGCTAAACAACTTGGGTTAGACCATTACGATGATAATGATAGAGGGTATGTAATGATGGATGATTATGAATCAAATGAATCAGCTTGGATATCTTTTAGTTTTGTTTGGCCAGTGTTCTGGTTTATAATTGGAATCATTGGATTCTTCAAATTCATTTCAAATCAAAGTGAAAAATTTTTAAATAAATTAAATAATGAAAAAACATAGTGCATTCCCGAAAATCGGGCAATATAGACAAGTAGTAAAAGAAGCTAGAGATAGAGCCGCATACATAGGTAAAGATGAGAATGGTGATGCAATTTTTGACTATTCTAAAGTTGCACCAACCATTAAATTTAAAGGTACTGTGAAACTTCATGGGTGTTTTGATAAAAACTCTTTAGTTACTTTAAGTAATGGTGAAGAAATACCAATTAGTGAAATTAATGTTGGTGATTCTATTTTGAGTTATGATTTTGAATTTAATAGGTTTGTGGATAAAAAGGTTGTAAATACTGAAAACTTTAAATCAAATAAAAATTGGGTTGAGCTAGTATTTGATAATAATTCTTCAATAAAATGTACTGAAGACCATAAAATTTACACAAAAAATAGAGGGTGGGTTGAAGCCATTAACTTAACTGAAGAAGATGTTTTTTTAGAAAATGACCAAAATTAAAGTTAGTTTCATGAAACGCTACATATTTATATTAAAAAGTAAATATGGTAATTACAACATGGTGTGAATTAGTAAATGGTAGGTGGGGTTACTCAAAACACCTATCTAAGATAAAATTTCCGATTAATATGGTTAAATGTGATGATTGTAATCACATATATAATGAAAGGTTTGATAAAACAAATAAAAGGTTTGAAAAAAATGAAAAAGATTTGTGTAAAAATTGTGTTAAAGAGAAAGAAGCTAAAAGACTTTCAGAGGTAGGTAAAAAAGCTTTAAGTAAAATATCAAAAAAAGATAGAACCAAAAATGCTAAATTGGGTGGTGAAGCATCATCTTTGAATCATAACAATTCTGGTAGATTTTCAACGGAAAGGTGGGAGTCTATGAGTAAAAAAGAGCAAAATAAACAAGTAACAAGAGCAAATAAGGCATTACACGATAAATTAAATTCAGATGAAGAATTTAGATTAAAACATTATTTAAAGATTTTTAAAAATTCTAAAATTGGTTTTACATCTAAAGGTCATAATGAATTACATGATTTTTTAAAAGAATATGGATTTAAACAGCACCATGTAATAGATAAACTTGAGGTTGATGAATGTAATGTTAATAGAAAAATCGTTGTGGAATATAATGGGGATTTATATCATTGTAATCCTAGAAAATATGATGGTGATTACTACAACACAGCAATTAAAATGATTTGCTCTGATAAATGGGAAAAGGATAGAAAAAGAACTTGGTTATTAAAAAGAAAGGGATATAAAGTTTTTGTTGTTTGGGAAGATGATTGGTATAAAAATAGGGAAAAAATTAAAAATAGATTAAATAAATTTATTAATAATGAAATTAAAAAAGATAAATAAAATAAAAGAAAGAAGGTCATTTGACCTTACGATACAAGACACAAATTGTTTTTTTGTAAATGACATTTTGGTGCATAATTCAAATGCGGGTATTGGACATACTGAAAATGATGGTATTTGGGCACAATCTAGAAGTAATATTATAACTCCTGAAAATGATAATATGGGGTTTGCAAGGTATGTTGAAGATAATAAACAAGCATTCCTTGAATTGGTTGAACATGTTAGATATGTAAACCATAAGATTAACCCAAACGATACTGTTATTGTATTCGGTGAATGGGCTGGTAAAGGCATCCAAAAAGGAGTTGCAATATCTCAAATAGAAAAGTCATTTTTCATATTTGACGTAAAAGTTGTACCTGAAGATAGTACTAAACCATATCATTTAGCTTCTCACTATTTAAGAGATATTGACCATAGAATTTATAATGTTGAAGATTTCTTATCTTATGAAATCGAAATTGATTTTAATAGACCTGATTTGGCTCAAAATGAATTAAGTGAGATTACCATTGCAGTTGAAGAATTATGCCCCGTAGGTAAAGCTTTTGGTATTGAAGGAATTGGTGAGGGTGTGGTTTGGTGTGCAACGGTTGATGGTCATGATTACCGTTTCAAAGTGAAGGGTGAACGACATAGCGCATCTAAAGTTAAGACTTTAGCTAAAGTTGATACTGAGAAAATAAATTCTATCCATGAATTTGTTGGTTACGCTGTAACTCAAAATAGATTTGAACAAGGTATGGGCATTATTTTCCCTAACGGAGATATTGACATTAAAAAAATGGGTGATATCATTAGATGGGTTGTGAATGATATTATGGCCGAAGAAAAGGATGTTTTAGAAGATAATAACCTCCAATCAAAAGATGTCAACAAATACATTTCAACAAAGGTTCGAGAACTCTTTTTAGAGGAATATAATAAACTTTGATAATAAAACCACCGAAAAGTGGTTTTTTTTTTTGCTAAAAACTTGTTTTTTTCCTTTTTTTGTAGTTACATTGCACAAAGATTATAAAATTATGAAAAACATACAAAACGGAGTTTTTAGATTAACAAAAGATTCAAGCCCAATGGAAGGTGTCGAATTTAAAGCTGGTCAAGAATTTGAACTTATTGGTGGTGTTATTTACATGGGTGGATTCCCATTACAACTTAATTTCCAAAATTTAATAAAAACGTGGATGGATAAAAACCCAACATTATTTGAAAATGATACAAGAGACTTTTAAGAATATGGAAACCGAACATACATTATATGAGTGGTGTTTAGTTAATAATATTAGAATTTTAGATTTAGAAGAGAGTGAGTATGATGAATATATGTTGGATAAACTTAGTCTTGAGAGATTTAAATCTGTTATAGAAGAGTATAAAGTAGTTTATAATTCTACACCAGGAAAACCTGAAAAATTCTTAGAATTAAGAATGTACGGTTTAGTACCATATAACCTTTCACCAATTCAACAAGGAATTCAATTTAATCACGCAAATGATGTTTATAGTCTTGAATGGGGAACGAATAACGAAAAATATGATTGGTTCAGAACTGAATGGATGACCAATATTTTATTGAATGGCGGTACATCTAATGAAGGTCATGAGGTAAGACATGGATTTAAAACTGAGTTATATGTTGGCACAATGCAACAACATTTAGCTGATTTAACATTAAATGGCATCAAGGTTTCAAGATTTTATGAACCTGATTTAAACTCTATGTTAACAGCGATAGTATTTCTTGTTGACGAAAGAGTGTTTAATAAAAATTTATACCCTGATTTTTCACCAATGCCAGCATTAGATTACGTTGGGGATGTTAGTGATGACCAAATAGCTTCATGGGTTAGAGTTAATGATGAGCAATATAATAAATGGGTTGAAAAAGTTGGTGGCCCTAAGAATGTCTTTTTAAGAGAATTCTTAAAAGATAAAAAATTAGCATAAATGAGTAAAGATAAAACAAACAAAGTTAAATTTAAAGATTTAACAGACGAGAATAAGGACTATATTAGAATGACTTATTATGATGAGGAATTAACCCATAAAGAAAAAATGGAAATTCTCACAAATAAATTTGGTGTTGAAGGTAGGACGATAAGAAAATGGTGGTTAGAAAAAATGGACTTACAAAAAGTCTCATCAAAATTACCACCACAATTATTAGAAGCTCGTGATAGAAATCTACCATTAAATACAAAAGTTTTAATGGTAACATCAGCTCAAAATGAAACTCCAATTAACCACAAGCAATTAGCTTCAATGTTAATTTATAAGGATTTTATTACCAATAAGTTAAATAAGGAGACCAATATTGTGGTTATACCAGTTAGGTACCGTAATCCAACAACACCAACGGAAGACCAGAATAAGAAAAAAGACATGTGGTGGGTTGATGAAATAAAGGATAATATCTATTATAATAAAGTTGAATTTGGTGATACTACCATAGCAGCTGACACACATATTTCACCAACAGCTAAAATGCCATTAACTGGATTAGATGCATTGAGTGATGATGGTCATTTGATTTTAGGTGCATTTAGAATTCATTTTAAAACTCAAGCTAGGCTTAGAAATACACCATTAAGAACTATGAGTACGACTGGTGCGATTACTAGGAAGAATTACTCTAGAAGTAAAGCTGGTGACACTGCCGCTATACATCATTCATATGGTTTTAGTATCATTGAGTTGAGAGAAGATGGTACATGCCATATTCCTAGAAATATCTATGTAACTGATGATGGTGAATTTACTGATTTATGTTATAAGGTAACCCCTGAAGGTGTAACTAAAGTTAAAAATGTTGAAGCTATTGTTTGGGGTGATATCCATAATGAAGTTATTGATGAAGCGATATATGAGAAAACCAAAGAGTTGTGTGATATTTTAAAACCTAAAGTTCACGTATTGCATGATTTATTAGATGGGGCCAGATTTAACCCACATGAAAGGTTAGATATGTTTAGCTTACGAAGAAAAATCGTTAATGGTAAATACCTTATTGAAGATGAAGTAGATGAAGCTGTTAAATTTCCTAAAAAGGTATTAAAAGAATGTGGTGGTGATAAAGTGTATGTGGTTCAATCAAACCATGATGAATTCTTAGATAGACATATCAACGATATGAATTGGAAAAGAGATTTACATAATTCACCAGCTTATTTGAAATATGCAATGATTCATCAAACTATTGATTTAGAGCTTTATGGAAATATATTTGGTTATTTACTAACCGAAAAATATGGTAAAAAGAAAAAAGTTAAATATCTTAAATTCGGTGACCACTTAACTATCAAAGGTTTTAACCTAGCTATGCATGGTGACCATGGTACAAATGGTTCTAGAGGTAATATAACGCAATATAAGCGTATGAACTTTAAAATGATACACGGACATAACCACTCACCTATAATAATGGATGGTGTGACTTCTGTGGGTCTTACAGGGCATGTTAAACAGTTCTACACTAGAAAGGGTGTTAGCACTCACGCATACGGACATTGTTTGGTTCATGAGAATGGAAAACGTCAATTATTGGTGTTTGATGATAATGGAGAAATAACAGATTTAATATGAAAGCTAAAATAAAAATTTGATTTTTTAAAAAAATTATTGTATCTTTGTATTGTGAATACAACATTTAAAATAAAAGGTAAGATAGTTTTTGACCCACCAGACATCACTTCTAAACATAAGAAGCAAGCTGATTGGAAGAAAGTCGCATTTGTAGAATTTGATGGTGACATCAAAGCTTACTACAGATGGTTTGTGAAAAAAAGATATAATCTTATTTTAGGAGAATCAATTAGAAAGGCTCATGTAACATTTATAAACGACAGTCATAGAGATATGGGTGATAATGTTAAGAAATGGGATGATGTTAAGAAGAAATGGGATGGAAAATCAATTGAAGTTAACTTATCAGTTGATGTTAGGTCCGATGGTATCAATTGGTGGTTGGTTGTACCAGAAGAAGGTAGGGAAGAGTTACATGCGATTAGAGCTGAATTAGGGTTAGGTAGACCTTATTTTGGTTTACATATGACATTTGGTATCGCTAGAGATGCCAAAGATGATGATTTTGAAGGTAACGGTGTGAGAGCTGTTAGACAAAATGAAGAACATTCAAGATACATTCTTGGATTAATAGATAAAGGATTGATAACATGAAAAGATTTAGATGGAATTTAGGGGTACTTATTTTAAAAATAGGTTATTGGATTAGACAAGAAATCCCACAAAAACCTTATTTTAAGAAATGAGAATAAAGGCGATATATAAGAAAAACCTTAAAATGCCTGAAGGTAAGGTTGCAGCGCAAATAGCACATGCAGTTAAGAATCTAGGTATAACACCACTTGATTCAGATATAGTTGTTTTAAGAGTTTCTGATAAGAAATTTGATGAATTAGTGGTTGAGCATCCAGATTGTTATGTACAAGTCGATAAAGGGCTTACAGTAGTTGAAAAAGGTACTGCAACAGCTGCCGCTTGGATAGAAAGTAAGTAAAAATACCCCATTTGTTGTGTGGGGTATTTTGTGTTTTAGGGTAATTATCTCTTATTTAATCTTTTGGATTAACTCTTTGATGACTGCATAGTTGAAATATACGAATAATCCCGCACAAGCTCCCGCTAAGAAAGTCCCAAGACCACCTCCAATAAAAATAAAAGAACCAGCACAAGCTCCCGCCCATCCTAGATTTCCTAATCCTGTGGCTTTAATCCACTCTTTAATTTTGTTTACCATAATATATTTGTTTTTTATATATATAAATATGCCGAAAATTTGGAAAATCAGACAAAATGTAGTATAATTGCGTTAAGAAACAATTAAATTACAACAAATTAAAAAAAAAGTGGGGATTTCATTTGGTAATCCCAGATTTTATTTTTATGGTTGTACCAACACCTCATGATAAAATATTAGAAAATAGTAGAAAAGATTGTAGTTGTAGTAATGTTAAGACCGAAAGGTTTATGTATATAGATGCAATTAAATATTAAAAATTATTTAGTTATTTAAAATAATTTACATACCTTTGAAGAGTTAATATAAAATTTTTTGAAAATGATTACTAAAGAAAATGGTTTAAGGTATGCAAAATTAGTCCATGTATCAGTTGATAATGGGTTAACATCTCAAAGTAATAAGGTGTATATAATGGAAGAACAACCTGATGGTAGAATCAAATGTGATTATGGTCGAGTTGGTAAAGATTTAGTGACTGTCTACAAGCGGTCACACGAATGGAATAAAGTTCTTCAAAGTAAAACAAACCCTAGAAAGGGTTATCAAGATGTTACAGACCTTATTGCTGAAACCACAACAACCTCTTCAAATAGTACATCATCAAAAACAGCTGATATTAAAGATAATCAAGTAAAACAATTATTTGATGATTTAATGGCTTATGCAAATAAATCAATCCAAAGAAACTATAAGGTTACACAAGATGCTGTAACTCAAGCACAAATTGATGCCGCTCAAGAAGTTTTAACAAAAGCTTCAGGATTGGCTAAAGTTGGTGTTAATGTTAAAGAAATCAACGACTTATTAATAAGACTGTACACCATCATTCCAAGAAAAATGAAAGATGTTCGTGATTATTTGATTGATGCTGCGGATGATAAAGATGATTTAGATAAGATAAAAAACTTCTTAGCTAACGAACAAGATACATTAGATACAATGGCTGGTCAGGTAAAACTTATTAGTCAACAAAAGGGTTCAACCATTGATGATGATTTAGATGGTGATGGGGAAATTACCTTATTAGAACAAATGGGGTTAGAGGTGTCTGTTGAAACTGACCCTAAACAATTAGAATTGATAGATAGATTGGTTGGACCAACTAAAGATAGACTTAAAAAGGTTTATAAATGTGTTAATAAGAAAACACAAGCTGTATTCGATAAACATTACGGTAATGCTAGATTTAAAGACAGAAAATTATTCTGGCATGGGTCTAGAAATGAAAATATTTTTAATATAATCCAATCAGGATTATTAATTAGACCTTCAGGTGCAGTTCATACGGGGTCAATGTTTGGTGATGGAATATATTATGCTAATAAGGCTCAAAAATCATTAGGTTATACTTCAGTAAGAGGTTCTTATTGGGTAAATGGTAGTTCTAATAAGGGTTATTTATTGTTATATGATGTTTATCATGGAAAACAAAAAGATATTTATAAACATGATTCTAGTTGTTACTCATTATCTCAAAAAGTAATGGATGATGAAGGTTATGATTCAGTTTATGCACATGGTGGAGCGGATTTAAGAAATGATGAATTCATTATTTATAACCCAAAACAGTGCACTATTAAATATATAATTGAGATAGTCTAAATTATTTTACGCTCCTTTTTATAAAAATTTTAATAGAGATGTTAAGAATGTTTATTCTATTGATAAAATTATCAAAAAATATATCCCCAAAGAAGAAGAAAATGAAATAAAATTTAAGATAAAATCAAATAATAGTAAAAATAGGCGTGAGACTGAAGAAAGTAAAATTAATCGCTCTAAAGGTCAGGTAGGTAAAACACTTTCTGAAGAAACTAAAGAAAAAATAAGGTTAAGTAAATTAGGTAGTAAACATACAATTGATTCTAAAAATAAAGTAAAAAAAAATAATAAACGAACTATTAAATTTAGTAGGATAGAAATAAAATTTATTTTAAAATCAATTAAAAATAAAAATAGTAAGAGAAATACAATATCTATTTTAAACGATAAATTTGGTTATAATATAAATTTATCTAGTACTAGTGTTATTGATAGAGTAATTAAAGATTTTACTAAAAAATTTGGTAGTTAATTTTATTTTACGTATCTTTGTAGAAAATATAATAAAATGAAAAGAGAATTATCGGATTTAGAAAGAAATGAAATCGATATCAATGTAGTTGGTTATTCAGCTACAGGTAAAAGCACAATTCAATATTTAATTTAATAAGTTTTAAAAGACTATGGTTTTAATGTTGTAGTTCGTAGTAATGACCATGAATGGATTATATCCCAACCATATAGGGAATTAGAAAAAAGGATGGATATTGTAATAAAAAGTAATAGAGTTATTAATATCAACGAAGTACAAGCCGTTAAAAATATTAAACAATAATGGATGGATTAAGTGATTGTGTAGAAATTAAAGAACCAGTAACTGTTGGTCAAGAATTTATTGAATGGGCTGAGAAGTATTGGTTATTAGATAAATTAACAAAAATCGACACTCCTGATAATTTTGCTGGTGAGGTTTGTGATTATCAGTATATGCGTAAAATTTTCATTGAAAAAATAAATGGTATTATCAATACTAGATTAAGAAATTAATAATTTAAAACTTAGAAATCATAGGAGGTAGAGCACTTAAAAACACCTTTACAAGAAGGTACGAAAGACAAGAATTTGAAGATATCAAGAATGAAATTTTTGATGTTCTTTCAAAAACATTCTTAAGATACGACATACCACGATTCTTCGCTAAGAAAGAAACGTTTGGTGATATCGATATCATTATATCAATGGATGGTTTTTATGGTAACATGAATGACTATATTGATGCAACATTTAAACCAAATGAAATTTTTCATAATGGTAACGCATGGTCATTTGACTATAAGGAGCTTCAAGTGGATTTCATTACATGTGCCGATGAGGATTATGATTCTAATTATCACTACTTAGCGTTTAACGATTTAGGAAATTTTCTGGGAAGATTAGCCCAATCAATTGGATTTAAAAGTGGTCAAGAAGGGTTATGGTATAATTATTTTAGTGATGCTAATACCAAAACTAAAATTATGGTATCAAAAGACTACCCTAAGATTTTTCAATTTTTAGGTTTAGATTACCAAAAATGGTTAGATGGGTTTGACACGCTTGAAGATATATTTGAATATACAATGACATCATCATTATTCAACCCTGAAATGTTTCAATTAAGTCAATTAAATAAGATTAACCGTGAGAGAAATCTTAAACGAGCATCTTATATGGCTTTCTTAGATTACATTGAAGATAAACCAGCACATCCTGAGTATAATGAGAATGTGGTTAAATATGCTAAGAATAATATTATTGAGGTTATTAGAAGTTGGTTTCCAGAGGCTAATATTGATATAAGATTAGCTGAAATTGAATATAAAGCTGCCAAGAAAAAGCTGGTTAATATGAAGTTCAACGGTAAAACCGTAATGGAGAGATATGGTCTTCAAGGTAAAGAATTAGGTGAAGCTATATATACTTTTAAAGATTATGTATGTACTGTGTATTATGGTAATGATTTTGATGATATTATAGTTGATAGTGATGTAGAATATATCTATGCTTTATTCGAACAAGCCAACAATATTAAATAAAAGGATTGCCTGATTGCTCCAAAAACTCGAAATTGTTATGTAAAGATTGACATTCAGAAATAAAATTCTGGATGTCTTTTTTTTCTAATACAAACCATTCACCCTTCAATCGCTTGGTTCCATAACGCTTATGCAACGCACCTTCAATTTTATTATTGTATTTAGATTCAAATTCAGCCACAACATCAATCACATCACCATTTCCTGTCTGCAAATTCTTGATTCTCTTTTTACCGTTATATTTGGTAATACCAATCTTATATTGGTCATTGTTGTTCGTTAATAAATAAATTACTCCCATATTTTAATTTTATGGAAATATGGAAAAAATAATCCATTAAGTAAAGGTAAAACTTTGATTTATCATTAATTTTTAGTATATTTGTACTATGAATAGAATGTTTGCTACATTTGATAGATTCATCAACTATCAAACCGTAAGTCGGAGATTGGTTTTTAATAATTTAGTTAATGAATTGGGTGAAAAAATCGATGGTGAAGTTTATATTGATAACCAAATGGTTATTGCATATATGAAGTTGAAATTTGGTGATAGGTACTTCATTAAATTTGGCGATATCCAAGATGGGGTTCTGATTAATATTAGTGAAACCAAACATATTAATAAAAAGGTTAAATGCGACATTTTCAGACGTTTTAAGGACGAAATGCATTTTATTGGTGGCAAACATCAAGGAAAGAAAGATAGTGACTTAGATGAAGCTGAATTGAGTAATTATTGCATCTGGTTGGCCAGACAGTCATATAACGAAGCAACAATAAAGAATTGTTTAATAATATTAAAAAAATTACATGGATAAGCATTTAAAAGAGTATTTAGACGAAAAATTAGACCTAGAGGAAAGATTAAGAATGTTAAATGTTATTATAGAAGGCATTCAAGATAGATGTAATTATGACCAACATAAGGATAAGGATGGTAATGGTTATATGACACTCCAATTTAATACAGATGATAGGCGTTTTATAAAATGGAGCGTAAAACCCATCCATCGCTTTTGCGTGGATGGGATGTAAGCGACAAAGGCTAACCTTGGAACAACAATATGGTATGAAAAAGGTTGATGACGCTTTCTTGTATGACCAAGCATGTAATTCTGTAGGTTCCAGTTGGGAATGCAGAGATTGTATAATAAAATAAAGTTATGAAAGGAATTATATTAGCTGGCGGTGCTGGAACAAGGTTGCACCCACTCACAATTAGCGTTAGTAAACAACTAATGCCAATATACGATAAACCAATGATTTATTACCCATTATCAACGCTTATGTTGGCTGGAATTAATGAAATACTTATAATTACAACCCCAGAGGACCAACACTTATTTAAAAAATTATTGGGTGATGGAACTCATTTAGGTTGTAGATTTGAGTATGCTGTTCAAGAACAGCCCAATGGGTTAGCTGAAGCATTTATTATAGGTGAAGAATTTATTGGAAGTGATAGTGTAGCATTGATATTAGGTGATAATATATTTTATAGTGGTGGTTTATCTAAAATTTTACAGCAATGCGTTGAAGATATTGATACTGGTTTTGAAGCTGGAATTATTTTTGGGTACCACGTAAAAGACCCTGAAAGATTTGGTGTTGTGGAATTTGATTCTGAAGGTAGCGTAATATCAATTGAAGAAAAACCTGAAACCCCTAAATCTGGATATGCAATACCAGGTTTATATTTTTACCCTAATAGTGTGATTAATATAGCTAAAACTATACAACCTAGTGATAGAGGTGAATTAGAAATATCTTCAATTAATCAAGTATACTTAGAAAATAATTCTTTAGCCGTTGTTAAATTAAATAGAGGTACTGCTTGGTTAGATACTGGGACATTTGATTCATTGAATGAAGCTAGTGATTTTGTCAAAGCAACCCAAAATCTTCAAAACCTTAAAATAGGTTGTATTGAAGAAGTTGCTTGGAGAATGCGATATATTGATTCACAACAACTCGTTGAACTGTCACATTCGTTGGGTAAAAGTGGATACGGTCAATATTTAACAGATATTATCAAAGAATATTGATATTTATTTGTGTAAGACTTAATAAATTCATATATTTGTACTATAAAAATTAATGATGGAAGACGAGCAATTTGAGAAAGCTAAAAGATTTTTAAATGAGAAAAAAATTCCCATATCTGAGGAAATTTTAAACTTATTTTTTAATGGTATTGAAAATGTGACAATAATCACTGAGGAAGACCTTAAAACAATTGATTTTAAAACTCTAGGTGATGCTGATGATATTAAAACAATATCAGGTACTGAGTGGGTAGCTTCTAGATTAATCTGGAATACCCTTGATGGACCAATATGTAGCGTTAATTTAATTAAAATAGGCCAATTTAACCTTAAAAACCCCTTTGATATTATGAATGGATTATATTCCAATAAACCAAATTACCCATACGGTAAAGAAAATGTTATAGATATTGATTACGAAGATATATTACCTTTACCATTTACAGAACAGTTAGCACTTGCAATAGAAGTTGAAGATTTTGAAGAAGCGGCAAGATTGAGAGACTGGGATACTGGTCTTAAAAATTTATTATTAAAATTAAAACCCCTAATACTAGACGCACTTAAAAAAGAAGATGTTACAAAATTAGACGATTATTTAACTCAAATTAGGGATTACCGAAAAACATTATAATGAAAGTTAGTTTTGATTTTGATAGTACGCTATCAACACCTTTAATTCAAAGGTTGGCTAAACGTCATATTAAATATGGTGACGAAGTTCATATTACCACCACTAGGCAACATGAAGATGATAGTCTAGGGTTTACAAATGAGTATTTATATAAAGTGGCCAATAGATTAGGGATTAAAAAAGAAAATATACACTTTACCAAATTTCAAGATAAAGTTCATTTTCTTAAAACATTCGATATGCATTATGATGATGATGAGCATGAAATCGATTTAATCACAAGGTCAGACCTACCATGCTTAGGTATTCTTATAAATTATAAGAATTATTACCTTGATAATGAGGAAGTTAAAAAATAATTTAAAAAAAAGTATAAAAAAACTTGTTTTTTATTTAAACAATTACTATATTTGCACATATATATTAACAAGAGATAGGATAATACATCTGGACAAACCCAAATGGGAAAGGATTGAATCTGAACAGTCTCTTAAATAAAAATGAAAATGAAAACTTTAGTAACTTTATTATCTTTATGTCTGTTGGTCGTGTGTACTGACACATCGAGTTATGTAATTACTTAAAGGATTTATTTATATATTTTTTAAATTGTTATAAAAGCTCGATGTTAACGCATCGAGCTTTTTTATGCACTAGTGCTCCGAGTGGTCGAAGGGGGTGGTCTGCAAAACCGCCAGAGAAATCTCAACGTTGGTTCGAATCCAACCTAGTGCTCAAAATAAAAATGCGGCCATAGTTCAGTAGGTCAAGAGCACCACCCTTACAAGGTGGGGGCGAATAGTATAACGGGGGTTCGAATCCCTCTGGCCGCACAACAATTGTGAGGCCATCTGTTATGTTGCAACATAAAATGATGGTCTGAATATCTAAATGAGCGTATGGTGAAATTGGTAGCCACGGGGACCTAACCGTCTTAATGACTAGCCGCAGACTTGCCATCTGGGTTGAAGGGTGAACCCTCTGTTATAGGCATATACGTATAGGTTCGAATCCTATTGCAGTTATTTAGATGATAATGGGGATGTGGTGGAATTGGTAGACACGCTGGTTTTAAGCATCAGTGCCTCGAAAGGGGCGTGTGGGTTCGACTCCCACCATCCCCACAATTGGCCCCATAGCTCAGTGGTTTAGAGCGTCTCTTTTACACGGAGAAGGTCTTAGGTTCGATTCCTAATGGGGCTACATGAAAAATTGGAATAAAATAATAGCACCAAAAGTTGAAATGTCTATGAATGAATTGGTTAAAACAAAGTCATCAAATATAGAAGGTTATTTTGAAATAATAGAAAAATTAACATGTAGTAAAATAATAAAAAACGATAATAATATATCAATTTTTATGTAAGCACCCCCATGGTGCACGTTGGAATGCACAACAGGTTTAAGCCCTGTCGTTTCGTGGGTTCGATTCCCACTGGGGTACAAAATTAAAATTATGGAAATTAGAATAACAAAAACTCCGTATTCAATATTTAAAGATGTTCCAAAAATTAACTATTTTTGGGTATATAGAAAATATAAATATGTGAAAGGGTTTCGTTTTAGGTTTTTTGGTTATAATTTTAACGTAACTGAAAATTTTGCAACATATAAATTAATCAATAAGTTTAAAAACAATGAAAACGCATACAATTGAAGTTTCGGAAGTTGACATGAAAGGTTCTAAATATGAAATTAGTGAATGGCATAAACGAGTTGATGTTGTTAGGTGGGAACATGACTATGAAGATAAAATATATAGAATTACAATTAGAATAAAATAACCCTCTATGCTGTACGTTGGAATTCAGCGTGGCTTTTATTATTATTAAACTGCCCTTATGAGCAAAATGGCAAAGCTTGCTGGTTTAGACCCAGTGGAAAACATAAGAAACGTTCTCAGTTCGACTCTGAGTAAGGGTACAATCCGAAGTATTAATTTTAAAGTAAAAATAATTTAATTTTTCCTAACTGTTACGGATAACGCAATTAGAAAATGGATTAAAAGTTCTTTAAGTAAGTAGACCCCACGATTTCGTCAGTTCGATTCTGACTAGAGGGACTTTGGAACTTTTGTACCTTTCTACATATTTATATTTTGGAGCGTAAAACCCATTGGTCTTTAGCTAATGGGTAGTTCACTGAAAATCTACACGCAATGGCCAAAGATTTAAACATCAAACGATGTTGATTCCATAAGAATCACTATGATATACCAAAAAAACGTATTGAAGAAATTACCAAATAATGCACATTGGTATCCCCTAGAGATATTCATAAAATAATACATAATCTATAATACTGGTATTTAGTCGAATAAGTTTTGTAGCTAAAATAATAACAATTATTTTAGCTAAACTATTGATTAATACTATTTATTGAATATATTAGGTATATAAAATAATTAATATTATGACACAAACAGAAAAAGCTGAAAGATTTGAAAGCTTAACAAGAGAAAGTGATGTTATCCAAAGGGAGATATCAAAATTACAATCAGCAAATGCTGGTATTAACACAACATCCGAAGAATACGATAATAAACTTAATCATTTAAGACATAGGTTATCAATTTTAGAACAAGAGATGGTAAAATTATTTATATGAATCTAAATGAAAATTTAAACGAAGAATTAGTTGAAGCATTAAAAAATATCTACCCAATTAGAGAAAATCTAAGGAAGGAGTTGTTAAAAACTTATGATGAAGAATTATTAGATAAATTAAATGCTTTGAATAAAATGATTGAGAATGCTGAAATTTTAATCAACAAATCTCAAGATGTTAAAAAGTTTTATGCTGAACAATACCCTGATTATGTCGATGAAAACAATCATATCAACGAAATAGGTATAAATAGAATAAGCATTTTGAAAAAAAAATGGAAAAAATTAGGCTATCTAAAAAAGAATTCATAAATTAGCCGAATTAAAATTAGAAAAACATGAAAAAAACAGCCCTACTTGTATTATTAATGTTGACATTAACCTTTAGTTTTGGACAAACCAATGGGTCAGTAATTATGAACGATTCACTTATTGTTCAATATCTTGAGGAATTCGTTGACGAAGCCGCCCAAAATGGCTACGATATTCAAGAACAATTATTAAGTAAAGTTAGTTATATACTAATAGCAAAAGAGGATAAGCAAATTGAAGGTTTATCTGAAATTGATTTGAATAACAAATTAATCTTATTGGACCCCAAAGTTCGTTTAGATAGATTAATATTAAAAGCAAGGCTATATAGAGAGTTATGTCACGCTTTAGGTGTACCATATGACACTGGTAGTGTTATGATGGATAGGGTTAAAGAAAAAGGTTTTTCTTATGTGGCATTTGATGATTCTGAAATACTTAGCATTGAATTAGGTAAAGTTCTGAAATTAATTTAAAAAATCAAGGTTTTAATTAATTGAAAATCAAATAATTTAAAAATAATTTAAAAATAATTGCAAAAAAATTTGTTTTATATTGAAACATTTACTATATTTGCACTATATATTAATAACGGTATTAATAAAGTACCACAAAATAAAAGTAATGAGAAACTTAATTAACATATTTGAAAACGAATTTTTCGCAGCCGAGGCAGATTTTAGCTTGGGTAGGATGAGAATTGTCAAAAATGAAAGTTAAGTTATTTAAAAAATAATAAAAACAATAAGACAAAATCTCATCCAAATCGGATGAGATTTTTTTTTGTTATAAACGGATGTGAGGTGTTGTAGGTAACATGCTTGACTGTCACTCAAGCGATTGCGGGTTCGACCCCCGTGACATCCGCAAAATTAAATTTGATTATCATGGGATAAATAAAGAAGTGATTAAGAATTTCCTACTTAATCGAGATGAAACTGGAAGAGAGATAATGTTCTATCCAGAAACAGGAAAAAAGTATTATATTGAATGGATAGGTGATGGTTATAGTAAATGGGGAGATTTCGACCCAGTAACTAAAAAATTCACTGGTAATTATGGAACTAAATATAGAGGTTCAGTAACACCTAAAGAATCTGTAATCACTAAAGAGAATGGATTCAATGATATTCATGAAGGTAAAGGTTCAGCGTATGAACACGTAAATTGGTTGCATAACCAATGGAAAAAAGAAAATGGTTATGGGTAAGATTGATAAAAAGAGAAATAGATTAATTGAGAGAATCAAAATGTTAGAAGATGAATTAACTTTATCTTTAACTAAAAAAACCTCTAATACTGTGGAAATTAATGTACCACTTCAACAAAGAAAGATTCAGGAGTTGAAAGAACAATTAAGAGGGTTAATGTAACCCTCAAACAGTACCAGCGCATAACGGTTGGTGTACCTGACTGTCACTCAGGTTTGGTTTATCCATGTAGCGGGTTCGACTCCCGTTGTAGTTGCCAAAAATAAAACAAAGAATCATTGTTTTAACCCTTGTCGGGGAGGTTTTTAAATGGTTCATAAGGGGACTTCGAATAATGGTAGTTCGTATGGTTGAAGCCCATAAGGTAAGAGTTCGACTCTCTTAGTTCCCACAAATTTGCTGCCGTAGTATAGCGGTCAAGTACACAAGGCTTTCAACCTTGCAGACGCCAGTTCGAATCTGGTCGGCAGTACAAATAATAATGGTCGGGTAGAGCATAATAAGTTATTTGACATTTTGGTAGAATTTATTTTTTAAAAAATGTGTCTTTTAATAAAAACTTCATATTTATTAATATGAGTAGAGACGAAAAGATTATAGAAATGTATAACGCTGGTGAAACAGCCACAGTTATATCAAAAGAATTAAAAATAGGTAGGAAAACAGTTTATAGAACTTTAGATAAGTTTAATATAACATTACATAAAAATAAACCTAATAATTGTCTAGTGTGTGGTAAGACATCTAAAAAGAAGTTATGTGGTACGTGTAACACTAATCTAAGGAGATATAGAGTCAAGAAATTAGCTGTTGAATATCTAGGTGGTGAATGTAAAAGATGTGGTTGGGAGGGTGATGTATCAGGATTTGATTTTCATCATAAAGACCCAAATCAAAAAGATTTTAATCCAAGTGGTTTAAACTTGGCTAATAAATCTTGGGAAAGGGGTAAAGAAGAATTGGATAAGTGTGAATTATTATGTGCACTGTGTCACAGATTAGAACATAGCACTTATGGGATTTTAGAAAAAATAAATTTAGAGTATAAAGGTAAAACCTTTCTATAAGGCTTGGTAACTCAGTTGGTAGAGTAGTGGACTGAAAATCCATATGTCACTGGTTCGATTCCAGTTCAAGCCACTATACCAAAAAGTTATTGAAGAACCATGTGTCGTTGGTTCGATTCCAACTCCGACCACAAATTGTGATAGTTAATCCTCTTATCTATGAAGTCTTAGGTAATGAAACTAGTCTCGGTAGACAATGTGCACATTGATTCTACCCAAATATGGCCCATTCGTCTAATGGTTAGGACGACAGGTTTTCGACCTGTAAACGAGAGTTCGACTCTCTCATGGGCTACAAGTTTGCAAACTAAGGTTATTAATTTCCTTGGGGGTATCGTCTAACTGGTTAGGATAGCTATTGGTAAGATATGGGTTCGAGTCCCATTGTTTCCAAAAAATTAATATGGTTTATCGTCTAAATGGCAAAAGATACTGTGCGTGTCAGTACAGAGATGGAGGTTCGAGCCCTCCGAAAACCGCAATATGGGGGGCACATGTACCAAGGCAAGGCGTTGGACATTTACCTAAACTTATGTGGTCGTTTCGATTATTTTGTGATATTTATTAATATGAAAGAATGTCCAAAGTGTGGTAATAACCACCATAAAAAGGGTAAGTTTTGTTCTAGGTCTTGTGCTAATAGTAGAACTTGGTCCAAAGAAGATAAAAGTAAAAAATCTGAAATCGCTAAAAAATCTGAAAAAGTTTTATTGGCCAATCGTGACCCTGAAAGAAGAAAGAATCTCTCAATATCAGCAAAAGCCCAAGCAAAAGTTGGTAACATTAATTGGAGTAAATTACATACTAAAGATGTTATTAACAAGGCCTTAAAAACTAAAAAGCTTAAAAGGGAACTATGGTTAGATTCATTTGATAGGAGTGATAAAATTGAATACCGTAAAGCTTGTAAATTTAAATTTAGTCTTAATTCATACCCAGATAAATTTGATTTTTGGTTGATTGAAGAGTATGGCTGGTATAAAGCTAAAAATATGGGTGACAATCCAAATGGGATAAGTAGAGACCATATGTACTCAATTAGTGAAGGATTTAAAAATGGTGTTGACCCGTATTATATTAGTCACCCAGCCAATTGTAAATTAATGAGGCATGGTGAAAATAATAAAAAAGATGGTAAAAGTAGTATTAATCTAGAAGATTTAATAAAAAAAGTTAATAAATGGGATAATAAATATGGGCCGTTAGCATAAATGGCAAATGCTCTTCATTTGCAATGAGGAAGATTGGGTTCGAATCCCAGCGTGTCCACAATGTCCGAGAGAAGGATTCGATTTCCTTTGTCTCCACAAACATTCTTTACTTATGAATATAATTTATTATATTATATTTATGAGTAAGGATTATCGAAAATTATACGAAACTACCCACGGTGAACTACCCACACACTAAAAAGATGTGTGGGCTTCCTGCACAACGCACAGCCTAATGGCTCACGTTAGCGTACAAAGGGTTGTCCCTAACCCCGAAATTCTTTATGTTATATGCAGCGTTTACATCTCTATCAATTGAATTACCGCACTTATCACAATCATAAGTTCTATCTAAAAGTTTTAAATCTTTCTTGTGGTTTCCACAGTTAGAACATACTTTACTGCTTGGTTCAAACCTTCCAATTACAACAAGATTTTTACCTTGCCATTCAGTCTTATATTCAAGCATTGTTCTTAATTGTCGCCAACCCATATCAGATATTGCTTTAGCTAAATTATGGTTCTTAACCATATTACTAACAGACAAATCTTCCAATACAATTGTATTATAAGATTTAACTAATTCAGTAGATATTTTGTGCAAGTAATCAGTCCTTTGGTTACGAATTTTTTCTTGCAGTAATGCTACTTTTAATTTTTGTTTTTCTCTATTTATTGAGTCTTTCTGTTTTCTTGCAAGGCTTCTTTGTTCAACTCTTAATCTTCTTTGTTGTGATTTAAAGAAGTTTTTATTTTCATATACTACACCATCAGAAGTAATAGCTAAATCTTTAATTCCAAAATCAATACCAACAGATGTTTCAGTTTTAATTGATTTTTTCTTTGGTTTTTCGGTTTGAGTATCAACCAATATTGAAACAAAATATTTACCAGTTACTGTTTTAGTTAATGTAACTCTTTTAGGTAAACCTTTAAATTCTCTGTGGTAATCAATAGCAACTTCTTTTAATTTAGGTAGCTTTAGTATTCCCTCTTTAAACGATATTTCAAATCCTTGTGGAAACGTAATTGACTGTTTGGAATACTTATTTTTAAATTTAGGAAATTGACCTTTACCCTTAAAAAAGTTTTGATATGCTGTATCTAAATTGATTATGCTATGTTGTAATACTTGACTTGGACATTCTTTAATGTAGTCAAATTCTTTTCTCAATTCTGGAAGTTGTTTTATTAAATCATATTTAGATATTGATTTTTTATTTGAGGCATACGCAACAGTCTTGGTTTCCAACCCCAAATTATAGACAAGTCTATTTACACCAAAATACCTTTGTAGTTGGTCTTTTTGGTCATCTGTTGGAAATATTCTGTATTTGTATCCTTTAAGCATATATTATTAAATAGTCTAAACTTTTGTAAAAGTACAATATTTTTATCTAAATCACAAACTTTGGTTAAAATTAATTTATTTCATACCGTATTTTGTTTAAATCATTCCGTCTTTGGTTGTAAATAATTTAAACAAAATACTACATTATGCAATCAAATTACATTTCTACAAACCATTCAAAACATTATCTTAAAGCACATATTATATTGGTTACAAAATATCGTAAACCATTATTAGTTAATCAACTTAAAGAAGATATGTATGTAATATTCAACAACATCATAGATAATTCAGATTTTAATGTAGAGGTATTTCAAAGTGATATAGACCACATACATTTCTTAATTAGGTACATACCTCGTTTGTCTATATCTCAAATTGTACGTAGGTTAAAACAACAATCTACATATCATATTTGGCAATTACATTCAACATTGCTTCGTAGGGAGTATTGGTACAAAAGTATGTTTTGGTCAGCAGGGTATTTCGTTTGCTCTATTGGTGAAGCAAGTCCAGATACTATTCGTCAATATATTTTAAGTCAAGGTTAATTACTACATTTGTCGCTTACATTTTGTGAATTTAAACAAATATTTGGTTTTGTCAAAATAATATTGTATTTTTGCAAAAGTTTAGACTATTTAATAATATATGCTTAAAGGATTTAAATATAGATTATACCCAACAAACTCACAAAAAGAGTTGATTGCCAAACATATTGGTAGTAGTCGTTTTGTGTATAACCTTGCATTAGAAACAAAAATACAGCGTATTTAGGTTCTAAACATAATTTTTCTCCTTTTGACTTAATCAAACAACTACCAGAACTTAAAAAAGAATGTGAGTGGTTAAAAGAAGTCAACAGCCAATCATTACAACAATCTATACAAAATATGGATATTGCATTTAAGAAATTCTTTAAAGGTGCAGGTTTTCCAAAATTCAAATCTAAACATAAAGGAAAACAATCTTTTTCAATTCCACAAAACGTAATAGTTGAAAATGACCTTTTGATTATTCCTAAATTCAAAGAAGGAATTAATATAGTTTTGCATAGAGAAATTAAAGGAACAATTAAAAGTGCTACCATAAGTGTTACCCCAACAGGTAAATATTTTGTTTCAGTATTGGTTGATACTAATACTGAAATGCCTATTAAAGCACCTATTAAAGAAAACACAACATTGACTTGGGTATTAAAGATTTTGCAATTACATCTGATGGTGAAGTATTTGAAAATCCAAAGAACTTACGAAAAGCACAAAGTAAACTAAAATATGTACAACGTAAATATTCAAAAAACAAAGGTAAACACACTAAACACCGTCTTGCCTTACTACACGAAAAAGTAGTAAACAAACGTAAAGATTTTCTGCATAAAACATCCACTAAATTAATTCGTGAGAACCAAACAATTTGTTTAGAGGATTTGGCAGTAAGTAATATGGTCAAAAACCACAATTTAGCACAAGCAATAAATGATGTAAGCTGGTCAACTTTTGTAACTATGTTGGAATACAAGGCTGAATGGTATGGTAAAAACATTCTACGTATAGGACGTTTTGCACCATCATCCAAGACTTGCAACTGTTGTGGATACATAAATAAAGAACTGACACTAAAAGATAGGTCTTGGACTTGCCAAAAGTGTAATTCTGTTCTTGATAGAGATGTAAACGCTGCCATAAATATTAAATTATTTGCATTAAAAAATATTTTGAGTGGGGAACACACTCTTAAAAATCATGATGAACTGCCCACATTAGTGAGAGTGCTGACTCATGAAGCCCATCCCATCGGCTCTGCCGTGGGTGGGTAGTTCACGTTTTCCACATGATGGTTATATGGTAAATTTTGATAAATATCAATTATTAATGAAATAAATGGATAGCGAATCTTTAATAGAAGAGTTAAAATTTAACGATAAATGGCTTACTGATGAATATAAGCAAAGTGCGTATTATCGGGAATATTTGCATTTAATCTTTAAAAAGTTAGAAAATTTATATAAATAATTTGTTTATGTAAATTTTTTTTTGTATCATTGCTTAAATATTAAAAATAACAAATTATGAAAAACAAAAACATTATTTATGCAATCGGAGTCATATTGTTAATAGCGCAAATAGGCTTCATGGTAACCAAATGTCAACCAGATAACTGTACTAAAACAGTTTATAAACAAAAAGTAACAGCTGGAATGACACTTAAATCTTCATCCAGTAAAGCATATACAGCTGAAGGATTCATTCCTAGTACAAAAGAAACACCAGTTTGGATGGATTGGGAAAGTAGAAATATTGATATTAATAACCTTAGTGGGAGATATTTTTCGGGGATGATTAAAAATGACATAGACCAAACTTATTCTGTAGGCCCATGGATTGGATTCCAAAGTTCAATTACAATACCTGAAGGTAAAGAACTTCATATGAGGTCAGTAAATTGTATAATTAAAGGTGATATAAATGGAAGCGGTACGTTAATATTTGAAAGCTATCAAGAAGATAAAGCTTATAACACTCCAGTTGGTGCCAAATTGATAGTTGAAGGTACTGTTGCGAGTTCAATAAATCTAGTATTAAATGCCAATGCAACAGTTGAAACTGGAATTACATTAAGTGATAATGATACTGGAATAAGTAATAAAATTAAAGTAGACGTACCATGTGATTGGCCTATGAATGAGCCAATTAAAGATGAGAATGGTGTGTTATGGATATATACTGAATATAAATAAATATGAGAATAGGGCCGTTATATATCTATACAGGTAATGGCATATTCTGGTTTCGAATATGGGGTAAAGGGTTAGCTTTTAGAAATAAAAACCATAAAAACTTTTATGGTAAATTTTCGGAAAGAATGGGCAAGTCTAAATATTTAGACTTGCTTTCTTTTCGTATAACATTATTAAAATAATGGAAGATAAATTTAGAGTTATAATTGCTGGTGGTAGGGACTTCGATGATTTTAGAACGTTATCTGAATTCTGTATGCACATACTTCAAAATAAACAAAATGTTGAAGTGGTTTCTGGTAAAGCAAATGGGGCTGATAAATTAGGTGAACAATTTGCTAGATTTATGGGTTATCCAATAAAAGAATTTCCAGCAAATTGGGACAGTGTTGAAGATAAACCAGAAAGTCAAATTGGGTGTGATAAATCAGGCAAACCTTATTGGAAAATCGCTGGAATGGTGCGTAATAAAGAAATGGCTGAATATGCTGATGCGTTGATTGCTTTCTGGGATAAATCATCTAAAGGCACAGCCCACATGATAGATTTAGCAAAAAAAATGAATTTAAAGGTTAGAATATACAAATACGAACAACCAATAAAAGAAGAAGATATACCTTGGTGGAAACAATAATATGGAGATAACAAATGGTGCGTTTATAATAGATAGTTTAGGGAAGATATTGGTTACTCATGCAATGGGTCATACATTAGCTGTATGGTCAGTACCTAAAGGATTATACGAAGAAGGTGAAACTTCAAAAGAAGCTGCAATCAGAGAAGCTTTAGAAGAAACTAATTTAGATTTGAAACTTTATGAGAATATTACATTTTATAAAGATTTAGGAATAGAATCATATTCTAGTAAGAATAAAAAGATACAAGGTCACTTGTTTTTAGTCGATTTCCCGCTGTCTGAATTGAATTTAGACTTGACATGCGTTAGCATGTTTGAATGCACCTATACGGGCATGCAATTACCTGAGAACGATATTACTATATGGGAGACGTTAGACTTCGCAGAAAGGTTATTACATGAGTCTCAAAAAAAGTTTTTAAAAAAAATAACAAAATTATTTGTTAGTAAACAATTAAAATAGTATATTTGCTTAAATAAAAAGAAACGATGGCGAACAAAAAAATTAAATTGAGTAAGCCTAGCAAATCTTGTGCTGGGTTAAATTTTAAGGTTAGGTTTAAATTTGATAACAAAAATGGTTATTTTATTGTAACTAACAGTAAGGGAAAACAAATAGATAGTAAACAATTTAACAACCATGATGAAGCATTAGTGTTCGCTAAGGGGTTAAATGATAAAACAATTAATGATGAGTAGAAAAATAACGTCAAATAAAGATTTCGAAGGTTGGGATGAAGAGGTCAACGAAGCAACTGCTATAGATATGGGTGAAGATTTTTATTATGATGAAGAGGTCACTTCAAGAAATAATTATAAATCGAAGGTTAGTTTTTATGATGAAGTAAATAAACCAATCATGGCGATATTTTTTAACTTCTTTAATCTGTTAAGTCATAAACGAACTAATGAAGGAGTCGAATCTTATGAAGGTGTTAAATTTAAAGGTATCTTAAATATAGATAATAACTATATTGATTATTTACCTGATTATCCACCTGTGGTGTTTGAATATACTGTTTTAATTAGTATTAATGGTAATAATATGACTTTTGTTTTATTAGCGTTTAGAGAAGGTGGTCAAGTTAGAAATTTAGTTAGATTAAGTAGCTTAGATGATGATGATATTAAATCTCATGTAGTATATGATAAGTTATTTAAATTAGCTGTTGATAGTTCCAACTTAAAAGGTAGTTATTTAACAATCGCTGATGAGTTTTTAGAGTGGAAAATACGTGACCTTAAAGAATTATCTTTTGATAATGTATTCTTACCTGAAGATTTGATGGATGATTTAAATATGTACATTAAGTTATTCGAGAAGAAAGGGGTGCTACCTAGATACATGTTTAGTGGTGCGCCAGGAACGGGTAAAACCGAGTCAACTAGGGCGATTAGTAAACTTTTGAATAATCAAAATGTTACAATCATTAAAACAAATATCTGTAAAATCATTAAAGACAAATTTGAATTGGCTAAAATTTTAGCACCTTGTGTGTTGATATTAGATGATATTGATTTATATCTAGGTGATAGGAATCATGGTTCATATAGCCCATTATTAGGTGCTTTCTTAGATATATTAGATGGTGTTGACAAATTACCTGATAATGTAGGTGTTATTGCAAGTACAAATGCGCCACATTTAATTGATTTAGCCGCACAGAGGCCAGGCCGTTTCCATAAATTATTATTCTTTGATGAATTGACAAATGAAAATGTTAAGTCGATAATTATTAAATCATTAGAAAATTTAGATAAAAAATATAATTCAGTAAGTGAAGAGGATATAAAAATATTAACTGATGAAATGTTGGTTAATTTCTTTAAATCAGAAGGGTTTACTGGCGCATTTATTTATGAAGCAATTCAAGATTTTAAAAATAAATCTGAAATTTTAGAAACTCCGTTAGACTTAGCTAAAATTATAGCTGAAATCAGTAAAAAGAATACGACGTTAGAAAATAAATTAAAGAGTGCTACCATCGATAGTAAACTTAAAAAAAGTAGTAAAAAACTAGGTTATTAAAAAAAGTTAAAAAATATTTGGTAGTTTAAAATATTATTCATATCGTTGCGACATCAATAACATTAAAAATTTTAAAATGACAAAATCAAAAGGATTATTCGGCAAGTTAATGGCCTTGGTGTACCAATTAGTTTTAGACAAGCTTTAAGCCCAACAAGTAATTTATAAAGGAGCGTAAAACCCATTCATCGCTTTAGCGTGAATGGGTTGTAAGCAACAAAAAGATTTGACTTTTAAAAATAAAGTCGTATATTTGTATTAACTCTGGTTTTGGGATGCAATCGGAGTATAAACAAAAACAAGTGGAGGCGTTGACATTGGTCGAGTCAATGAAACTTGAAGCCCAACCCATCGGCTCTGGCGTGGGTGGGTAGTTCACATGTAGGTTACACACATTATTATGATGTAGATGATGATTATAGCGGTGATTGGACGCCAACCCTAACATTAGCTATTGAATTTTTATAAATAAATTTGTTTTTTTTGTTTTAATTATGTATAATTACACAATTAAAACCAATCATTATGAAAAAAGTATTACTATATATAATCGTTTTATTAACATTTAGTATATCTTCAGCGCAAGTTGCTGGAGAAGACCCTAGGCTATCTTTTAGTCTTTATCAAGATATTAAGTTAGCAATGACTATAGATGATTATGGTAATGAACCTTTTACTCCAGATGTGAGATTTGAATTTATGATGGAAGGTGATTATGATGGAACTGGTAGTCTTGTAATTGGTTTGACTTTTGAGTATGCTGATTTATATGAATTCAATTTCACTCGTTATGGCCTTCAAGGGGGTTACAATTTTAGAAATAATAAATTGCCTTTTAATTTAGGTTATTTTGATAACGCAATTTATGGTGGTGCTGGGGTTATTATAAGAAATTTCCCTGAAGATAACTTAAGTTATATAAGTCTTGAAATCACTGATGATTTTGCTATATTCTTAACCAAGTGGTTAAGTCTTAATTTAAAAACAACATTAATGCAACGAGGGGATTTGGCCGCCAAATATGATGACCCCTCTGGTTCTTACAGACCTTGGGAATGGAGACTCAATGTTTATGGTGGTTTAAAAGCGTATATTAATCTTTAAAATAATAATATTATGACAACTATGACAATTCTAAAAAACTTCCATATGGGAACCATAAAATGTTTTCCATGGAAAATAAATTTCTTGCACATGTAGATACCAAACGTATGAATTGGTATCTAGATAGGGATTTAGCTATCATGTTAAACGAATATAGATACCAATCATTTTTAAAAGGGGCTATCCAAATCACCTGGTTCACCAGCCGAAGAGAGAAACTTCAAGCCCTTTTTATTTTTTAAATGCTGAAAATCAAGTAGTTAAAAAAAGTTTAAAATTTTTTGTTATTTTACTTGTTTTTTAAATATATATTATGTACATTTGCAGAGTAAAAATAGGAAAGTTATAATGAGGCGAAATCATTATAAAACAACTTTAAGTGAGGCTCTTAAAACTTTTTTAAAAAAAATCGCAAAAAACTTGTTTAATTAAAAAATAAGTTGTATATTTGCACAAGAATTAAAATACGTTCATTAAAATATTGAAAATAATGGGGTGCTTATGCTCCTTCCTTCGGGAAAAGATAAACCTAGTGATAGGTATAAAGTGATGTCCAAACAAGGCATTGCGTTGAGGGCTTTCGGGTCAACAATCTGTGTAAGCATATTAACTACGAACAAGGGTCAATGGCTGAATGGCTGAGATTAACGAGTTCACTCCCTAGCTTCGGGGAGTTGAGATAGAAATATCAATAGGCGGTTAGTAGATTTCGGTTGAAACGTGTAAAAAGCGGATAGGCTGATTTCATCATGATTTGTTATGGAATGTTTAATAATGATGCTTCATTATAATCTTGGGAAACCAAGCGTTATATTAAGTTAAGTTAATTTGTAAATCTAAGTAATGAAGAAATGATGTGGTGGTAAAACACTGCAACGGGGTGTCGTAAACTAAACTGGTCAAAAGCCAGCACGTTTGTCAACTGCTAGACACATCCTGTAAGAGAGAGCATCGCTAATCAATTAGGTGGGGCGATAGCCCAACCACTTTTATGTTAAAAAAGCAAAGATAAGTAAAAGTTCTAGCGGTCACGGATACAAAATTAAGTTATCCCACTGAAATATGTGGGCAGTTATTAACCTCACAAGGGTAACGCTGAAACGGAGACTAGGTATCGTTAGTAGGAGGGTCGCACCTTCTCATCCTCGCAAGGGAGCTAGGTAGTGAAATTGGTTTATATCAATCTGTGGTAAAAGAGTTTGCAGTCACTCCAAGACTGTCTTAATGATGCCTACCAAGTGGAAACATGAGGTGTGTGAAATAGGGAAACCGAAAGCAAAAGGTATTACAAGGGCCCAACACTCAAGCCTTTAACGGAGATATCGTCTAATTTGAAGACACTTCCTATTGCTGGAAGGTAATGTAGTATCAAATCTACCATTCCGACTATAAAATGAATATGTGAATACATGACGATATGAGTTGCCTACCACACATATTCATTTTGAAAGGCGCAGTAGCTCAATTGATAGAGCGTGTTGAAACATCCGATAAACGGTTGAAGTAGGCAAGGTTGGTGGTTTGAGTCCATCTTGTACCACTAAATGGGGAGTGTAGCCAGACCAGCATTGAGTTGGTATCTGTAACCAAGCTGAAAATGCAATTGTGAATGTTGCCACTTCCATAAAATCATGGAAAGCAAATGAAAAGAATTTTCATGTCTGAATGTGGGACGCATTTCGGACAATAAACAAAAACAAGTGGAGGCGTTGTCGTTGGGCAAGTCAATGAAACTTGAAGCCCATCCATCACGAAGTGTGGATGGGTAGTTCACAGTCCCTAGAGTGATGATTAGAACTAAATATAAATGTGAGAATGAATTATCATACATTCCAACTGAGTTAGCTTTAATGGATGCTTTTGATAAAAATGATATTGTCGTTCAAGTAACTTATAAGGCGAAAACTAAATATAATGTTGAATTATTATATACTGAAGTATATCGTATCAGTGAAAATTTAGAAATTGATGAATTATATAAAAAAAATATAAGACTGATAATCAAGTAGTTAAAAAATAATTTAAAAATAATTGCAAAAAAACTTGTTTTATATTAAAACATTTACTATATTTGCACTATATATTAATAACAAGGGTAAATCCCAAAATAAGAAATAATGAGAAATTATACAACATATACGAAACAGTATCAACCGAAGGGCGGGAAGTCCCAAGGTCAACTGAGTATACGTTGTAGTGACATAACAGAATTCTAATGTAGAATATAGTTATATAAACAATATATAAAAACCCAGTTGATAAAACAATTTCAACTGGGTTTTTTGCGTTTAATAGTTTCCAAATCTATAAAATTGGAGTTCTTTGAAATATTGTATTTTTATCTAGGGGTTAGAGCAGATGGCTAGACTCGCTTGCCTTGGGTGCAAGAGTTAGAAATAACATCGTGGGTTCGAATCCCACCCCTTAGACATGAAAATTTTTTGGATTTTGGTTCAAAATCTTTACTTATGTATAAATTAAAAGAATATATTAAAAAACGGGAAATGACCAAGGTAGAATGAAAAAAGGCTACGGGGCCTTGGAAGCTTCAGTATGGTCGGTTCGATTCCGACTTTCCCGACGACCAGACTGTTACTAATTCATAGAAGGAGAAACGTATCCTAGCATAAAATTAGATTTATTGGGGCATCGTCTAGATTCCAGAAGGATTTAGATTAGGTCGTAAAATGAAATAAGAGAATAGTGAACCTAAGAAATACGTGGTAGCATGGTTAACAATGTCTTGTCTCTTATAATGACCTCGAAGCTCAAGTGGACGGGCATCTCCCTTTTAAGGAGAGGGTTACGGGTTCGAAGCCCGTGGGGGTCACAAAGTTCAGTTGATAGTCTGAACTGAACCAAAATTATCATTTGCCTATATCGCATACCAACATATAAAGCACTTAACACTGGATGATATGCACCATAGACTGAATAGGAGAAGGTACTGGATTTGTAACCCAGAAGGCTGGTCGGTTCGATTCCGACATGGTGCCCCACAAAAAGAGGATATTATTTGGTGAGTAGACTATCGAGCCAGTTATAGCGAGTATAGTTAAAGTGACAAGTAAGATGACAGGGCATATTGGGTATGTTTATAACAAACCTGAACTTAGCGGTTTTGGTGTCGTCCTCTTTAAAATTGGGAAGTAGGTAAGCGGTCAAAACGGCCTGACTGTAAATCAGGTGCTTAGGCTTCGGGGGTTCGAATCCCTCCTTCCCAACTATACATGTAGAAAGCAATTATTGATGTCTAGCTTCAGCTTCGTGGAGAGGTCAGGCTACAATCTGGTGATAAGATTAATTACCTTAAGTCAGATACATTATGAATTGTGACATATCGCATATTACGATATGGAATATTAGTAAATATTGCCCCATGGTGTAATTGGTTAACACGTCTGGTTTTGAGCCAGAAGAGTCTAGGTTCGAGCCCTAGTGGAGTAACTTTGGAACTTTTGTACTTTTTGATATATTATATATAAAAGATTAGGTCGCAAAATGAAATAAAGATAAAGAGGGAGATGTTTTAACCTAACATCTTTAAAAAATAGGTTAATGGCCCCGTAGCTCAGTTGGTTTGGAGAAATCCTTAGAGCTTTCCGCTTTTAACGGAAATGTCACAGGTTCGAATCCTGTCGGGGTCACAAAAATTACCAGATGTTACCGTTAAGGTGGTATAAAAAGTGTAATTAATTGGTTTACAATGGATTGATTTTATAGAAAATCACAAAACGTTACCGTTAATTACCGAATGCACCCATAGTTTAAGTGGTTAGAATTTTGGATTGGTATTTCAAGGGTCTCGTATCGTGTACGAGTGGGTGCTCCGAGCCATTTGGATTGTGAAACTTGTGGTACAAGATATTGTGACCAAAGTTGTTAAATTATAAGGTATGATTTGGTTATTACATTAATATTTCGTATCTTTGTAGTAAATTAAAAATAAGATATGAGAGAATTAGTGGTAACACCATCGATAACAGATAGAAGTTCACCTTCATTACAAATGTACTTCAATGACATTCAATCAATTAAGATTTTAACACCTGAAGAAGAGTATGAAATTGCGGTAAAAGCGTTTGATGGTGATGAAAAATCTAAAGAATTATTAGTAAAACATAACCTAAGATTTGTAATAAGTGTTGCAAAACAATATCAAATATATGGGATTAAATTTGAAGATTTAATCAATGAGGGTAATATAGGGTTGCTTAAAGCGTCAGAAAAGTTTGACCCATCAAGAGGTTTTAAATTTATATCATATGCTGTATGGTGGATTAGACAAACAATAATAGCACACATACAAGCAAACAGTAAAATTGTTAGACCACCACTTGGTAAATATATTAAATCATTTAAAATGAAAAAAGAATATACCTTGTTGGAGCAAAAGTTAGAAAGAACTCCAGCTTACAATGAATTGGTAGACCATTTAGGTAATGAGTTTAGTGATTCTGAAATAGAGTTTTTTATTGATAATTTAAGTAATAAGGTACAATCATTAGACGCACCTTTAGGAGAAGATGATGATTCTATAACGTTATTAGATTTGTTAAAAGATTCAAATGATTTCGATTCAAATGACTTAGTTAAGTTAGGTGATTCTGACATTAGAACTGAAGTATTACTTAGTAGGTTAAATGATGAAGAGAAAACCATATTAATATTATTATATGGCTTAGATGGTAGAGAACCAGTAAGTATCAAAGAAGTATCAAATATGTTAGAACTTAGCAAAGCAAGAATTGCTTTGATTAGAGATAAGTCTTTACGTAAATTAAAATTCCAATTGCTTCATAAGGGTAATTGGTTGAAAGAAATATGAGGTAAAACAACCCCAGCAACTGTATAAGTAATATATTGTTGAGAGCTGACTCAACACTCCTTAGTGAACTGCTAGGTGTGAAAGGTAGTTGAGACACCGACTTGCGGGATTGGTGTCCAATGGCTAACATGTGACCCTTCCAAGGTTGAGCTGTCGGTTCGAATCCGACATTCCGCACAAAAATACAACATTTAAATTGAATCTTTAATTCGTTTAAGTAAATCAATCTTATTCTCAAATAAGGTTTCTTTTAAGGCTTGTCGTTCATCTTCAAGTCTATCTCTTACGATACTTTTAACCTTTTCCGTAAATGATAAACCTAATTCCACAGTAGTACTAAATTTATGGTTAGCCAATATTATTTTATCATGGCCAATAACCATACAGTATTCATTTACCCTATCTATTAGAAAGTATTCATCTGATTTAGGTGAAATCATTCTTTCAACATCAGTTCTATCTAATAACTTATTAACAATTTCAATTGTTTCTTTAGCTTCTTCATTATCTTCCAATTTACTCTTAAATGTCCAATTCATAATTTTTATTTTTGAGTTAATCTTACAAAGATACAACAAATAACCCAATTATCAAAGTATTTCGACATTCTACCTATAATATCGTTAAAGTGTAGATTAAAAGAAAATCATAGTTTTATTTGTGTAATTAAAATATTTTTCATATCTTTGTATTCTAATATAAAATATAGAATTATGAGTTATTGGGATGATTGTGACGAATATTGGTTTGGGCAAGAATTTGGTAGCAAGAATAAAAATGCTCCTGAAGGTGTTCATATAATGAACAAAGACGAAAGTAAGTTACTTCGTAGGCTTATGTCTGAAAATGGAATGACTGAGGAAGAAGTGCGGAGTCACAAAAAATATCGAAAGATGTTATCTAATGCACAAAAGGAAGGTCAAAAATGTCATAGAAGTAAAAATCAAAAGGTTAAGGACGGTATTATGAAAGAAATAACTAAAGAGTTAAAACTTCCGAAAGAACATCCAGATGTTGTTGAAAGATACAATGCCAAGATAAAGGAAATTATGAGCGGTAAAGATATTTGGAATAGATACTATTTGTTCCATTAACTGATGATGAATTTTAAGAAATTAGCTGATGATGAATTTTAAGAAATTAGCTGAAAGAGTAATTAAACGTTTAAAAGCGGAAGGGGTTGAATGTTATTTATGGCATGCGGCCACCACTGGTAGTGCTTATATACGTTTTAGTGATAGTAGAATAGGTTCAGTTAGATTTGGTGACCATAAAGGTAGAGCTCAATATAGCTACCGATGGAATGTTAGAAGTGATTTTCCAGTTGGCCACAGCAAATGGCATAAGATAGAAGGTAGATGGAGATATTATACGCACACAAAGAATTGGATTGATATGATACCTTTAATTATTGAACAAAAAAAGAAGGTTGAACAATGGGGACCTAACCCATATGAGTATTATGTACCTGAACATAAAAGGAAAAATGAAATAAAATCAACAACTAAAATAAAATTAACGGAAGTCGAACTTAATAAATTAATAGATGGATAATTCAAAAGAAATTAAAGAACAAAATGAACTTTTAAAAAATAAGTAATGAATAACAAAGGTAGAAAAATATATATTAGGAAAGACTTAGTTGGTGTTGATGAATTAAGTGAATTGGATTTTGAACTACAGGATAGTTTTGGGTATGATTATGAAAATGATGAAATATACATTATAGATTCAATTAAAAATGATTCAATTAGAAAGAAAGTACGATACTATGTTGATACAACACCACTTAAAATTAGTGATTTAGAAAAGCTATTGAAGAAGTATAAAAAGAAAGGTGCGACACATATAGCTATAGAACATCATACTGACCATAATGGTTATGAATTTTCAGGATTTAACGTTGAGTTGGCAGATGATGAGATTATACAAAGATATGAAGATGAATTATCAAAGAAATTAGAATTAAATAAAAAATATAATAAATTAAAACTTGAGATAGATAAAGTTAGGCATGAATATGATAAATTAAAGGTTTAATTTGTTTATATCAAAGTTTTATAGTATAATTGTAAAAATAAGTCAGAGGTTTATACGCACTACGGTGAGGAACTTCACGGCATCACTGCTAGAGGTAGGAGAGTTTAATAAAGGAGAAGTCATAAAATAGGAAAGATACCAAAGACTTCGTTGGTAAATGCCTTTATTACTCGTTTGCACTACCGAGGATGCAACCCAAATAGATTTAGGTGAGAGGCAGACCTATGATAATCGGGTTGGGGCAAATAGGTAAATGTATAATTAAAACAGAACCGTGGGTACGACATGCACTTATTTTTTAATTTAAATAAATTATAATTATGAATGATGCATTAATAGAAGCTGAAGTTAACAAAAGAGTTCAATTTAAAATGAATGAATTTTGGACCTCATTCGAAAATCACATGAAACGAAATGAGCACTATAAATGGGCTTCAATGAATAAAGATAATATAATGAGGGCAACCCATTATATTGATGCTTATGAAGAAATACGGGGTATCTTAAGGAAGGAAATTGACCTACCTACAGCATTGGATGGTGAGATAGCAAAACGAATTTGGGAAAATAAAGAAGAACTAGTCAGTAAGATAAGTGATAGAGTACTTAATAAAGGTACTTTCAATTATTTGTATCTTAAAAGCTTTATAAAGGAGCGTAAAACCCATTCATCGCTTTAGCGTGAATGGGATGTAAGCAACCAAAAGATTTGAATTTTAAAAATAAAGTCGTATATTTTTATTAACTCTGGTTTTGGGATGCAATCGGAGTATAAACAAAAACGGGATGAGGCGTTACCATTAGGTGAGTCTGTGACCCCCGAAGCCCAACCCATCGCCTCTGGCGTGGGTGGGTAGTTCACTAATAATTGTATAGAAGATTTTATAAATGGGTAAGAAATATTGTGATTGCGGTAAGCCAGCGAAATGGTTATACATGCCAGGTTATAGTGATAGTGATAATGATTTTTCATGTGATGATTGTGTTCCAAGAGGTTGCTCTTGTAATTCACACCATTTATTTAATAAATGGGAAAGTGCACCAACCGACAAAGATGGGGTTGAAGGTAAAGATTGGAAGTGGCTTGAGAAAGACGTTGAATGGACTCCATTAGATAGTAAGGGTAGAGAATACCCATGTTGTGAATTTGAATATGATACAGACGAAGATACTTTTAGTGATTTATAGGTAAAAAATTTGTTTATTCATTTTTTTATAGTATAATTGCGTCATGATAGAATCGTTTAAAGGTCAATATGCTTGGTTAAGCAACATGACACCAGTTAAAATAATGTATGATGGAATTGAATATCCATCAGTCGAACACGCTTATATGTCGGCCAAATCGCATAATATGGAATGGAAATCTAGATGTGCCGATGGTCAAATATCAGCAAGACAAATAAAAGCTGAAAGTAAAGGTATCTTCTTAATTGAGGGTTGGCATGATTTCAAACTTGATGTAATGAGAGAATGTATTAACCAGAAGTTTTCTCAAGAACCATATAAAACCCAATTGGATGAAACGGGTAACATGTATATTCAAGAAGGCAACTGGTGGAATGATACTTTTTGGGGTGTTGTTATCAAAACTGGTATAGGTGAAAACAATTTAGGTAAATTAATAATGGAAAAAAGGGATGAAAACAGAAAAAATAAATGAACTAATTGCTGAATTTATGGGTTATTCCAAACACCCCGATTACAATGGATATGAAATTGATGGTGACCCATATCATGCTAGTCAATTAAGATATCATGAAAAATGGGATAAATTAATGTTGGTGGTTGAAAAAATCGAATCAATCAAAGATGAGCATCATGGCTATTTCGCTGTATATATTGGTGCTAACGGGTGTACCATTCAAGGTACTAAATTAAGGCTTGATAAACCAATTGCTAATCCACCAATATATTTTAATAATGTTGTATTAAGTACAAAGTTAGAAGCAACATATCAGGCGGTACTTAATTTCATTAAATGGTATAATAAACAAATAAAAAAATAATTATGTTAGAACAAATTTTAGAAAATTATGAAGATGAGTAAATCTTCATAGCTGATGGTTTTGATAAAGCTGTTATTGGTATTGCAACTGATTTTACAGACCCAAGATTAATATACTCTGTAAGTAAATGTATTGCAATATTAATGGAACGAGATGAAATGTCGTATGAAGAAGCATATGAATATTTTACATATAACGTTTCTGGCGGTTACATAGAAAATGGACCGATTTGGTGTTGGGATGATTTTGAGTGGTAAAAATTTATTATTTTCAAATAAATTTAGTATATTTGCAACACAAAATATAAATTATGATAATACAATTAGTAGATAGAAATAAAGAAATGTGCGATGCATGGGCAAAAGAATTCGTGGATTGTGACGATGTTATTACATTTTGTGGCGACTTTTTCACACCAGAAACTGACTGCATAGTATCACCAGCAAATTCATTTGGGTTTATGGATGGCGGCTTAGATGGTGTGATTACTAAACGTTTAGGTTCACAAGTTGAGAAAAATATTCAAGACCGAATTAAAGAAACTGATATAAAAGAATTATTGGTTGGTCAAGCAATAATGGTTCCAACTGAAAACAAAGAAATACCATTTTGTATTTCAGCACCAACAATGAGAGTCTCCATGAATATTGAGAATACAGTTAATGTCTATTTAGCGGCCAAAGCTATTTTTAGTCAATTAAAAGGTGAAACTAGAATTAATAAAGTTACAATTAGTGGTTTAGGAACTGGTGTGGGTAATGTATCACCTGAAATATGTGCCGCACAGATGAAACAAGCTTATGATGAAATTTGGTTAGGTAAATCAAAATTCCCGAATTCTTTAAAAGATGCTTTTTTATTAAACATAAAATATATTAATGAATCCATTAGAAAAAATAGAAAATGACCCTAGATTGCAGACCATACTACATGGTTTAACCCAAATGTGGCACTATCCTGAAGAATTTTTAGCGTTAGTTGTATATCATACTGATGATTTTGATTTAGCTAATGAAAGTATTGAAATGTTTTCTGAACATGATATTGATTTGGAAGAAGTATTCATTCAAATAATGGATATTACTGATTTTAAAGAAAGGTGTTTGAATAGTGAATATTTAAACCGAGAACGTTGCAAAGAAGTATATGATGAAAGAACTTTATGAGTTTATAAATAAAAGAATTGAACATATTGAGAATTCAGCAACATCTTCAATGGGGTTAGGTAGAATTTTAGAGTTAAATATTATAAAGTTTAAAGTAGAATAATTACTGAAAGATGGATAGAGATGTAAAATTAAAACAATTACGTTATAAATTTCCAAAATTGATAAGTGAAGGTAAAGTTAAAATTTCTACTAGAAGAAGTGAAAATTCAAATAACCGCATGATAAATTTCTTAATACCCGCTGAAATAGTAGTTTATTTAGAGACTTCATGTTACTTTGAAGATGGTAAAGTTGGAAGGGATAAAGTTACTAGTTGGTTAAGACGTAATAATTATAGATATTCACCATTGTTTGATTCATATCTATATTAATAAATTAAAAAATGAAAAATAATAGTAAATTTTTAAGTTTGGTTTTAAGACATAAACCTGAAACCATTAAAATAAAATTGGATAAAAATGGATGGGTTGAGGTTGATGAATTATTAGCTAAATTAAAACAGCATAATAAAGAGATTCCTTTAATGGAATTAAAGGAAATTGTTTATTTTAATGATAAAAAACGTTTCGAATTTAACGAAGATGAAACCAAAATTAGAGCGGCTCAAGGTCATAGTGTAAAGGTTGATTTACAACTTAAAGCTCAACGACCACCAATGGAGTTATACCATGGAACTGTATCTAAATTTCTGGATGCAATCAAAAAAGATGGTCTAAAGAAAATGAATCGCCATGCAGTCAATTTAAGCCATGATTTATCTACTGCGACTAAAGTTGGTAGTAGAAGAGGTGAGGCAATCATATTGGTTGTTAATAGTGGTGCTATGTATGCTGATAAATTCAAGTTCTTTCAATCAAAGAATGGTGTTTGGTTAGTGGATGAAGTTCCACCAAAATATATAAAAGTTAAAGAATAATGTATAAAAAAATAATTGAAATTGAAATTAACGATATTAGGTATGAGGCTGAAATATTATTACCTGAATATGATGAATCATTAAATCGTAACCCAAATAATTATAAAGTTGTTATTGAAAATGCCGATGAAGATTTGATTCTATATCTTAATGACCGTTTGGTTAATACAGAATATCATAATTCAAAACCAATAGCGTCTTCATATAAAATTGATTGTAAGATTTTTTATAAAAAACTTCATGTTGGTACATTAAAGGGTGTATTTCCTACTATAATAGACGCTAATTTTGAACACATTGTACTTAAATCAGATATATTTGAACTAGAAGTATTTAAACTGTTAGAAGGGACAAAAACCTTAAATGGTACTAAAATTTATAAACTAGGAGAATGATAATAGAAGAAACAGAAAATGGTGATTTAAAGTTTGGAACGAATAATTTTGATGGTTTGAATAAGGGAATAGTGATTTTCCCTGAAAATTTGAGTGATATCAAAAAATTAGAACAAATTAAATTATTTTTAGAAAATATATTAAAAAAAGATTAATGGGTGATATTAAATATTGGTTTAAAAGAAAATTTTGGCAAATACGTAACGTATTTAGATGGTTACCTATCATTTGGAATCAATTCGATTTTGATTATAGATATGCCATTGATGTATTTAAATTTCAATTACAAAAAACTTCAGATTATTTAAATTCAGATAAAGCAATGACTTTATCAGCTAAAGATAATCATAAACGTTTACAGATGATAATTAATTTAATGGATAAAGTTTATGATGAAGAATATGGAGGTGAATATTATGATAAACTAATTGAACTATATGGTGAAGATATATTAAAGCATAAATTTATTCCATGTGAAGACAATCAAGGTTATAGTGAGTTGAAATATTCATATGAATTAACTGAAACCCCTGAGCGGATTAAAGAGATTAATGAAACTAGATTAAGGTTGTTAAAAGAAAGCCATGAAAAACAACTTAGAGCGCATAAACTTTTATGGGAATTAGTGGAACATAACATTCAAAAAATGTGGGATTAATGTTTGAAATATATAAAATATATGGGTGTATAAGTGCTATATCTGAGCGTTGTAGAAATAAAATAAAAAATATAAAGGTTATATTTGGAATTTTAAAAATTAATAAAATTAAAGATAATTTAGAAATAAAAAATACAAATAAAAAGGGGCGACGCTTCATCTTGGGCGACATACATGGCGCATATTTAGCACTTTTACAAGTTTTAGAACGTTGTGGATTTGACTATGATAATGATGAGCTTATAACCATTGGTGATATTGTTGATGGATGGGGCGATTCATTCATGGTGGTTGAAGAGTTGCTTAAGATTAAGAATAGAATTGATATTCGTGGGAATCATGACTTTTGGTTTCAAGAGTTTTTAGACACTACCGTTCATTCAGAACGATGGGGGATGGGTGCTTTATCTACAGCTAAATCATACGCAAAAGCTGCTGGGATTGAATTATTGATTCAAAAGTTACCAAGTAAAGATGATGAATTTTTTAGAGATAATGGATATATTTTGAATTTTAATTCAGGTGATGTACCAGATAGTCATAAAGCTTTCTTCAGAAAACAAAACAATTATTATAAAGACCACCTTAATAATTTATTTGTTCATGGTGGGTTTAATCTAGGTATTCCGATAAAACAAACTTTACCTTACATATTCATGTGGGATAGACATTTATGGAAAAGAGCGTTAGAGATTAAAGATTCAGGAATGATGTTGATTTATCCTGAACAATTCAACCAAATATTCATTGGACATACAGCGGTAAGAGGTACTGAACCTATAAAAGCTGATAAGATTTGGAATGTTGATACTGGTGCTGGTGGGGGTGGTAAATTAACTATAATGGATATTGATACCAACGAATATTGGCAGTCAGATAACGTACCCGATTTATATCCTGATGATGAACATAATAAAAACAATTGGTAATGAAATATAAAATTAAAGAAGAATTAAGAAGAGGTTTATTAGAAAAGAAAGGTGACACTTATGATTATGGGTGTGTTATGCTTTATTTTAATATAAAGAAAAGTGATTGGGATAGGATTCAATCATTAATAGCTGATGAGGACCTTTATGAAGAAGAAGGTGACCAGACATATGGCCGTGAAAATGACCCACATGTAACCGTATTATATGGTTTGCATGCGGATGTTCCAGATTCTAAAATTGAAGAATTGGTTGATGGACTTAAACCAACGGAATTGATATTGAAAAAGATTTCAATCTTCGAGAATAATGATAAATATGACGTTGTTAAATTCGATATCACTGGGGTTAGTAAAGGTAAGTTAAGTGATATGAATACTAAATTTGTAAAATTACCTCATACAAGCGATTACCCCGATTATTATCCACATGCAACGATAGCATATGTTAAAGCTGGAACTGGTAAGAAATATGTACAAACGTTATCTACTAAAGATGCGATTACTGTAGAAGCAAAAGATTTTAGATATAGTAAGGCTGATGGGACTGAAAACAAATATAAATTAAAATGGTAGAACAAATTAAAAAAGACATGGTACAAGCCATGAAAGAAGGTGATACACTTAAAAGAGATGTGTTACGAGTATTACGAGGTGAATTACAAAGAGGTTTCTTAACTGAAGATGCTGATGTAATTAGAACAGTTAAAAAAATGATTGAAAATATCAAAGAAAACGGTGGTAATGATGCTGAAGTTGAAGTGTTGGAAAAATATTTACCCCAACAAATAACTGAATCTCAAATGAGATATTTGGTTAAAGAAGTTATCAACAAAGATGATATCGAATCAATGAGTGGTATGGGGCTTATTATGGCTCATTTCAAAAGTAAATATGATGGGACATACGATGGTAGGGTGTTAAGTACAATAGTTAGAGACGAATTATCATGAGCATATAATGAAAGCGTATAAATTAGTACGAGAATTGAAAAATGGCGAAATCACTTCCTTATTCATCAACAAGCAAGAGCGATATGATTTTGGGATTTGGTATGAGGCGCAAAACCATCCAACAAACGGTTTTGCGGAAAGACCATTTTTTCATTGTACAGCTAAGATGTCAGCACCACATTTGAAAACGCAACTTAAAACTGGTGAAAATCGAATTTGGGTTGAATTGGAAATCGATGGGTTTACTGAAATGAAACGCCCCGAAAATCAAGGTGGTGTATGGTATCTAGCAGAAAAAATTAAATTCATTAAAAAAATACTTTAAATAATAAGCTATGACAATATTTTTTATGATAACAACCATTATGTTTTTAACTTTATGGTTAAATACTTTCTGGATTACAAAAACACCTGATATCATTAAATCAATTGAGCGTGAATATCAAAATATGCGTGATAGAGGTTGGGATAGAATATTCTTGATGTTTGATTTGCATGGGACTATCATAAAACCTAATAGGGCTGTCGGAAATACTGACCTTGTTTATTATCCTTACGCTAAAGAAACACTTCAATTACTTAGTAAACAGAGTGATTTAGATTTAAATATCTACACATGTTCACATGAAGATGAGATTATTGAATATCAAGCAAAGTTCAAAGAAGATGGAATAATCTTCAAATATGTGAATGAAAACCCTGATGTTCAAACAAGTGGGTATGGAAATTATGATAAGAAGCCATACATGAATATCTTATTTGAAGATAAAAGCGGTTTTGACCCAACAAAATGGAAGCTTATTTACGATTATTTTAAGGAAAAATATAAAGATTCTTGACTTTTCTAATAAATTGTAATATTTATATGTATAAGTATTACAATTATGAAAAGAAAAAAAATTAAAAAAACATTTACATTAGATGAAGAAATTTATAATAACTTCTGTGAATTAGCTGATTCATTAGCAATTAATAAGTCAAAATTTGTTGATAATAAATTGAAAGAATTCATAAAACTTAATAGTGATGAAAAATAAGTTTTATATTACGTTTAGGGTGGTCACCAACTAAATACGATAAAAGTAATAATATTATAACTAAAGATAGGGCTATTAAAATGTTCTTATCTGATGGTAAAATGAGAGCACCAAATTGTAAAGTCGATATTGTAAAATTAGATTGGTTTAATAAGAAATATAATAATGGTCTTTAATTACTTGGTTAATTAGAAAAAATTGTGTATATTTGCATTAAATAAAATTAGTTATGAGTGAAATGGTAGATAAGTTAAAAGCCATACTTGAAAGTGAAGAGGGTAAAAAGGCAACTGAAGAATATTTCGGTAGGCTTGCTCGTGCTGATAAACGACAAAAAAAGAGAGTTAAAAATCTTAATAAATACGTTCAAACATTAACTAATGAGTGTTTACATAGTTTAGTAGTTAGATATTGTAAATGGGAAGAAAAGATTCAGGATAGATTATATTATCGTGGGATTGATGGTAGTAGTACGTTGATGGGCGTAGTGTTTGATTTTTTTCAAGAATATGGAACTGAATTAGAGAGTGAAGATATGTTTCAAACAGCTCGTTATCAATTTAGAAACTATGAAATGAGCCTTTATCAAGGTCAAGGTTGCTTTTTTAAAATAGAATACATAGAAAAAACAAGATTAATATAATGGTATTAGTAAAATTTGAAATAGAAGAGTATCACTTAATTTTAATTAAGCATTTGGGTTGGGAAATAATCAAAGACAGTAATAAAATATCAAGCTTTATCGAAGAAGGTGCTGAAACACCTTTTGGTGGTTTTCACATTATTGAAGACATTGGTATTATGTTATTTGGTAAACCAGAAGATGATTTTGACCCATTAAGCCCATATGGACCACAATACACTGATGAACAAAAAGAAATCATAAAACGTGTATGGTATACATTACCAAAAGCGTTAGAAATTTGCTGTTATGTACAGAAATTTGAAGCTGGAGTTTATCGCACAAAATATAATCTTAAAAACTGGAAAAAGATATAAATGGAATCAGTAATATTTAATCTAAATGAAACTAATAGTTTATTCAATGGAATAATTGATTCCAGTTGGCACGCAATTGTTTTGGGTGAAGTTGCAATTCCAATCTTTAAAGATGGTGAAACATGCCCACATTTTAAAACAAGTGTTAGAGGTAAAAGAGTGTATCTTCTTACATCACCAAATTCATCATTAAAAATCATGCAACTAATGTTAGCAATAGATGCCCTTAAACGAGCTAGTGCTGCTGAAATAATACCCATAATACCTTATTTTCCTTATGCTAGACAAGATAAACGTGACCAACGAAGAGGCCCAATTGGTGCTAGAGTTATGGTTGAAATGATTGAAGGTAGAGGGGCAACGTCTATTATTACATTAGACTTGCATTCAGACCAAATTGAAGGGTTTTTTAGAATACCCGTAATTCATTTAAGAGGTAAATATCTATTCCATGATTATATAGTTAAAACAAGCTCTTCTAAGACCGTTTTATGCTCACCTGACGCTGGTGGATTAAAACGTGTTAAAATGATAAGAGACCTTATATATAAGCGTAATGAAAGTATTAAATTATCATTCGTATCAATAGATAAAACTAGGTCGGAAGCTAACAATGTTGATAGTATGGAAGTGTTGGGTAATGTTGAAGGTAAAGATGTTTTGGTAATAGATGATATGTGTGATACTGGTAATACATTGGTTAAAGGAGCCAATGCATTATTAGCCGCTGGGGCATTAACCGTTAGAGTGTTGGTAACGCATGCGGTTATGAGTGGTAATGCTTATGAGATGATTGAAAGTTCTATTATTGATGAATTTATTTGTTCAAATTCATTAGAACAAGAAGAAGAAATATATAATATGGGTGGTAAATTGACCGTCATTTCAGTGGCAAATGAAATAGCAAATGCAATAATTAATATTAATAACAGTGGAAGTATTCACAGATAAGATTATAATGGATGAATTAGAATTATTAATGTCGCAATGTGAGATATACTTAGACGTACCAAAAGAGCGTGTAGGTGGTCAAGTAGCTGGCATGCAGTATTACCCTACAGTTGTTGAACATAAAGACTTAGGAATTAAGATAACTATAAACTCTAGTAAATCACAATATAAGAATAAAGAACTTGCTAAAACCCTTATGGAATTAGCCATTTTAGATTTAATTAAATTAAAATAATGAAGATTACGTGGAATTTTAGAGTGTTGGTCACAGAACATAAACATGCTGATGGTGAAGTGGAAACTTGGTTGGCTATTCATGAAGTTTATAGTGATGACAAAAGTAACCCCCATAGTTATACAGAAAACTCAGTTGATATTTCTGGAAATACAAAAAAAGAGTTGAAGTAGCGTATTAAAAATGAAGGAATGTTTAAACAAACCTTATTTATGGGGTGATGATAGATTCCCACAAGAATATAAAAAAGGTGAGTAGTTTTACAGACCCAATTATTAAGCAACTTAGAAAATCTATTCCTGAATCTGAAGCAAGACTTAGACAGCTTAAGAAAGAGATAATACCTGAATTCATTAAACCATATCACGTTAGGATATGTGAATTGATGGAAGGTAATCTTGAAGCTAATATAAGGTTTCTTAAAAAGATGGAAGCGTTTAAAAATGAAGAAATGACATCGAAATTTAAAAAGAAAAAAATGAATAATTTAATTGGTGTTAGTGGGGGCATTAAAGCTGGTAAAGACCTTGTAGGGCAGATGATTCAATATATTGGTGATGAAATTGCTGAACCAACATTTGAAGGCTTTCAAGAGTTTCAAGTTACATTTACATTTACATTATATACCAAATATCAAATAAAGAAATTCGCTGATAAACTTAAAGATTGCCTATGCCTTATTTTAGGTTGTACTAGGGAACAACTTGAAGATAGAGATTATAAGAATACTGAATTAAGTGAAGATTGGTGGTATTATAAAGGAAATACTGGAATTTATCTTTATAATACTCCTTATAAAAGTAATAAGAAATTACCTCTTATTAAATTAACTCCTAGACTTTTACTTCAATTATTAGGTACTGAATGTGGTAGAAATATTATTCATCCAAATATTTGGTGCAACTCGCTTTTTTCTGACTACACAGGAGATATTGAAACTTGGAAAAATATTAAAAGTTATGAAGGATTATACCAAATCTCTTCTTTTGGTAATGTAAAAAGTTTGGATAGAAAAATAACTTATGGTAATCATAAAGGAGAATACCACACTAGAAAAGGACAATTATTAAAACCTACTTTAAGTGGTGGATATGCAACAGTATCGTTAAGTGGAATTACTTACACTGTACATAGTTTAGTGGCTAGACATTTTTTGAAACAACCTGAAGGTAAAGATTATGTGATTAATCATATTGATTACAATAAAGAAAATAACTTTTATAAAAATCTTGAGTGGGTTAAACAAGCAGATAATGTAAGATATAATTATAAAGTAGGTAAAGCTAATATAGGAGAAAAGCAAAAAGATGCTAAACTTACAGATACTATTGTTTTACAAATTAAAGACTGGTTATTTTCTGGAAAATATACCAATACTGAAATAGCAAGAAGAGTTAATGTATCACCTACAACTATTACAGATATAAAAAAAGGAAGGAAATGGAAGCATGTAGGTAAAGAAATAGAAGAAATTCAACCAATATTACCTGAACCTACCTCTAACTGGATTATAACTGACGTTAGATTTCCTGAAAATGAAGGTAAAGCTGTTAGTGATAGAGGCGGTTTATTGATTGGCGTTAGACGAAAATTTGGGTTAAGATTTCCAGAGTATGCATTTCGTGAAATGCCTGATGACCCATATGCCATACCATCAATGCTACAGAATGATGACGAAAAGTTATTTGATACTTTAACTCATGAGTCCGAGGTAAATATGGGTGACCATTCATGGTGTGATGTAGTAATAGAAAACAACGGAACGGTTGAAGAGTTATTCAATGAAGTTTTGAAAGCTGTTTATTATAAAAAAGAATTAGTATGAGTTTATTTAGTGTAGCTTTTAGAGATAAATTAGGTCTATATATTAAGCTATAATCATAGAGAAAAACAATCAAAATTAGGTGACTTTTATCACTTTTTTTGATATTTATAGTATAGGGAATTTTACAAAAAACGTTTTAAAAATATGCAAATATTAGTTAGTATTGATGGCGATGGACACTTCATGGCCGCATATCCAAGTGATAGAAAATCAGTGATAAAATTATTAGAAAGTATCAATGATGGTGATTATTATTATGACATTATAAATGATAATGGAATAAAATTACCTTCTGATATATCAACTATGTGCTGTCAAGATTGGGATGATTTTATCCAAAATTTTACCCAAAGAGGTATGTTAGAATATGTAGAAATTCCTAATATAATTCCTAAAGCTTGTGAGTGTGTATAAAAATAAATCACAAAAAACGGGGTTTATATACCTAAAAAGCGTACATTTGCTTTAATTAACAAAAAAATTTATTATATTGTATGGATGTAACCAAGATTACAAAAGTCTCTGTCTTCGATTTTGACGGTACGTTAATAGACACTACGATGCCTGATGAGGGTAAAAAATTATGGAAAGAGAAAACTGGTGAAGACTTCCCACACAAAGGTTGGTGGAGTAAAAGAGAGTCACTTGATTTAAACATTTTCCCTAATAACGCCTTTGATGATATGGAAAGTGAATTTAATAAAGCCAAATCACAACCTGATACTTTTGTAGCATTATGCACTGGTAGAATCACACCATTAACAAATCAAGTTAAAGCTATTTTAAAGAAACATGGTTTTAAGTTTGATGACGTTGTTTTAACTGGTGATAAGAGATTTAACAACGGAGCTAATAACACATTATCATTTAAAATAAACTATCTAAATTCATTACAAAAACAATTTCCAAATTTAAAAGAAATTACTTTTTTTGATGACCGTAAAATACATACCGATGCATTTTTAGAATGGGGAAAAACACAAAAAATTACATTTAACCATCATTTAGTTGAACGTGGGGAGTAATACACCACGTAAAAAGACAAGAAAATCATTACGACACCAACATGTAAAACACTAAATAATTATAAATTTTAACCTAATTAAATAATGAAATCAGTCGAAATTAAACAATCTATCACAAATCGTGACTCTCATGCCTTGAAGTCATACTTCCAAGAACTTGCAAAAATAAAAGTTTTAAAACATGACGAAGAATACGAGATAGCTTACTTAGCCTTTAATGGTAATGAAAAAGCTAAAGAATTATTAGTAAAACATAACCTAAGATTTGTTATAAGTGTTGCAAAACAATACGAAAAATCTCAGCTTAGACTTGAAGATTTAATCAATGAGGGTAATATAGGATTGGTTATCGCTTCATCTAAATTTGACCCATCAAGAGGTTTTAAATTCTTATCATATGCAGTATACTGGATTAGACGTTATATTTTATCTTTTATTGCTGAAAATGGTAAAACAATTAGATTACCAAATAACAAAATTAACGTTATTACCAAGATAAAAGAAGAATTTAATATTCTTGAACAAAAATTACAAAGGTCACCATGTTATGATGAAGTTGTACATGCATTAGATGGTGTTTTTTGTGAAGAAGATGTGGCATTTTATTTTGATTCAATTGATACTCATACAATCTCTTTAGATGCTGAAATGGGTCATGAAGGTTCAACAACAGCCTTGTATAATCTTATTCAAGAAACCAATAACATTGATGCATCACACTATCTAGATGAAGAAGATACTAAAAAACGTCAAAACGCCATTTTAAATCTTTTAGATAAAGATATTGAGCGTGAAGTTGTTAAATTAATCTACGGTTTGGATGGGCAAGAACCTATACCGCTTAAGACAATAGGCTTCTTATTAGGTATTACAGCTGAGAGAGTTAGACAAATCAGAGATGAGTCTTTGGAGAAATTAAAATTAAATTTAGTAAAATAATTTTGTATTTTAATTAATTTTTATAAAAGGGAGCGTAAAACCCACAGGTCTTTAGCCTGTGGGATGTAAGCGACTAACCTTGTGAAAGGATATACTCACGAATGGTATCAGGAGAAGCCTCACCGATTGAGCAAACGAAATAACCATCTGACCAAAAAGTATGTTCTTTCCAAAAATGTTTAAATAAGAATGACCTGTGAGATGAACGCCAAATGTGATAAGTAATTTCGGGGTTAGGGACAACCCTTTGTACGCTAACGTGAGCCATTAGGCTATGCGTTGTGCAAGAAGCCCACACATCTTTTTAGTGTGTGGGTAGTTCACTACATAACATAGGGGTCAATTGGTATAATGGTCAGGGTAAATTATATAAAGAGTTTGGATATCCACCTTTCTGGAATGAACCTGAAAACCTAGAATTAATATAATATTTTACGTCTTTTTATTACTTTTCAGTATATTTATAGTATAACTGTAATAAGTTTGATGTGTAAAGTTATAATATAATGGAAAAAAATAAGATTAAAAAAATATTGCGAGAAATAAGTGTTGGGCTATCTGAAGCTCCCAACCCACATATTCAGCATGCTGTTAAGCCTAAATCTAACGATGAAGCGGCTAAAGATAACGATTATGAAAAAGTTGTCAAGTTATTAGATAATGACCTTATCAATCATGCAGCAATTGTTCGTAGAATGAAAGGTGAAGAATGGTCTAATAATAGTGAAGCTACCAACAGGTCTAAATTCAGAAAGAAAGTTAAGAAAATGCAAAATGATGAAGGTGGTACTTACATGTTTGATGAAGATGAATTAGGACAAATTCAAAAAGTTCTTATGAATTTTTCTTCAACAATAAATCATTCATTAGGTAGGCAAGGAAGATAATTTGAGTAAAAAAGTAGACACTAATGACATTAAAAGTCTAATCGATAACATTCATGAGACTTTTGACCAATTACTATCATTAAGAGAACAAGCTAAAAAAGAATTATCTGAATTAGATAAAGACTTATCAAATCAATATCATAATATTGAAGGTACTGAAATTGACCATATGTGTGATTCACATTTTATGGTCATGAAACTAAAAGATATTCTATATCAACGAAGAACAGCTAAAATTAATCATACGTTATTGGAATCATTTATCACTGCCCTAGATTTAAATATGAGGAAAACTAAAAAACGGACCGCTGAGATAGTTAAACGACATGACGAAGTAATACAAGAAATTATAAATAGAGCCAAGTGAACTACCCACCCACAGCATAGCTGATGGGATGGGCTTCTGGTTTCATAGAGTGTGCTTTGTTGCCAAAGTCTGATTTACTCTCCACCTTTGTAATCGCAAGTTCCTCACGATATATTTTTAACCCTTCATTTAAGATATTGGTGCTTGCATTTAAATCACGGTCTAATTTATGACCATTATTGCAAGTCCACTCTCTATCTGAAAGATTTAAGTCTTGATTTATATATCCACAAACACTACAAGTCTTACTTGAGGGATACCAACGATTGATTTTAACAACAGTTTTATCATTCCAATTTGCTTTGTACTCAACAAATCTAACAAACGTACCCCAACTTGCATCAGAGATATGTTTGGATAATTTTCTGTTTTTAACCATTCCTTTAATATTTAAATCTTCAAGGCATATTACATCATAATTATTTACAATTTCATTACTTACTTTATGTAATACATCTTGCCTTGTGTTTGTGATTTTCTCGTGAATTAAGGCAACTTTGAGTTTTTGTTTTTCAAACCCATTACTACCATTCTGTTTACGAGAAAGATGTTGTTGTGCTTTCTTTAATTTTCTTTCATATCTTTTTGTGTATCTATTATTTTTATACTTTATTCCATCAGAAGTGATAGCAAAGTCTTTTAAACCTAAATCTATTCCAACCGATTTATAAGTTTTTTTACTTGGATGATATTCTTGTTCAGTGAAAATTGAAACAAAATACTTCCCAGTTGGAGTTTTAGATATTGTGAATTTACCCACCTCACCTTTAATTTCTCTATGAATATTCACCTTAATACCACCTTTAAATTTAGGTGCGTATATTCTGCCATCCATAACTTTAGTATGTTGTGGTACTGTAAATGTATTTTTATTCTTTTTTGATTTAAATCTTGGGAACTTAGCGTTACCTCTAAAGAAGTTCACATAAGCGGTGTCTAAAGAGCGTAAAGCAAATTGAAGTGTTTGGCTATTCACTTCTTTCAACCAAATGGTGTCTTCTTGTTTTTTTAATTCAGTTAATGTTTTGGCTTGTCCGTAATAGTTATCGGTTTTTTTATCTGCTTGATACTGTTCCTTACGTTCATTTAAAAAGTGATTGTAAATATACCTAACACAACCAAAGTGCTTATCCAATAAGGTTTTCTGCTCCTTATTAGGTAATAATTCAAATTTATATGTTCTGTGTATATTCTTCACTCTATTATTAAATAGTCTAAACTTTTGTAAAAGTACAATATTTTATACGATTTGTTAAGTTTTTTGTAAATTTATTTCATTTGATGCCATATTTTGTTTAAATCATTTCGTCTTTGGTTGTAAATAATTTAAACAAAATACTACATTATGCAATCAAATTACATTTCTACAAATCATTCAAAACATTATCTAAAAGCACATATCATATTGGTTACAAAGTATCGTAAACCATTATTAGTTAATCAACTAAAGGAAGATATGTACTTAATATTCAACAATATCATAGATAATTCAGATTTTAGTGTAGAGGTCTTCGAGTCAGATATAGACCATATACATTTCCTTATCCGTTACATACCACGTCTTTCAATATCACAAATAGTCCGTAGGTTAAAACAAGAATCTACATATCGCATTTGGCAATTATACCCAACCTTACTTCGTAGAGAATACTGGTACAAAGATATGTTCTGGTCAGCAGGTTATTTCGTTTGTTCAATAGGTGAAGCAAGTCCAGAAACCATACGTCAATATATCTTATCACAAGGTTAGTGTGTCGCTTACATCCCATTGGTGAAACGACCAATGGGTTTTACGCTCCGTTTCGTATAAATTAAAAATTATTTGGTTTTTTCGTTTTTATAGCACCTGAAACAATCAGCCCGTTTTATGGCAATATTCGTATTCCCAGAAAATTAAAGAAAAAAGTTAAAGCCTTTGTCGGCACCTCATGGAGTAATAATGATAATGCTAGTAGATTATGGTATTACATGGAAAAAAGTAATCCAAATTATAAGCGATTTTTAATAAAACAAATCTGTGAAGAAAAAAAACCAAGATTTTATTAGGATATATCAAACATTCTTTTTATCTTTGTATCATAATAATTAAAAACTACATCATGGAAATTACAAAAACATTAGAATTCAATTCAATTAAAACAATTAGATTAATCAACAAAGACCCTTTACTTCAAAGAGTGCACATCGACAAAACTGGTACATATGGTTTTAATACCTTATTAGAATCCGCTGAAAATGGTACGTTAACACCTAAAGAAGTTGAATCTCTTGAAACTATTCACCAAGATGTGATATTGGTTTCTGATAGGCATAAACAACTTTATCAAGAAATTAAAATTAAACCTGACACACCTAGACGTTACGGTAAGAAACAAGTCTTGGTCGAAGTTAAAAAGCAAGGTGGTAAAGCAACTTCACAACAAGAAACGGCATTAGAAATAGCCGATTTAAAGGCTATAGCTGCTACTTTTAATAGTAGAGTTACATCTGATAGATATAAAGGCACTAACAAGCTTACAGATGAGAAACAACGTATTATCAAAGCGGCCATTAGAGACCTTAAAAAGAAATTAAAAGCAATATAATAAGATAAATACAAAAATGAAAAGTAACACAGGACAATTGATTAGATGTAGAAAATATAATATTAACAACAGCAATAGTAAAAACATCTAACAGTTATTGCTTATACAATTTGTTAGCCCAGTACGCTTTATTAGTAGAATTTTAAATTTGGAATATTTATATATAAAATAAAGGACAAATGGAATTGAGAAAATTTATAAAAACAATAATCAAAGAATACTTAATGTCTGGTGCGGATTTTAAACAAAAAACTTTGATATGAAAAACGAACGTAGTAATAATATTTTTTTGAGCGAGGGCATTAACGTACTGTCTTTATTTGATGGCATTAGTTGTGGACAAGTAGCTTTAGAACGTGCAGGAATTAAAGTAAATAAATACTTTGCTTCCGAGATTGACAAACACGCAATTAAGGTAACTCAAAGCAACCACCCAAATACAAAACAGATTGGTGATGTAACCAAAGTAAAAGTAAAATTACTTTACTTATCGGAGGTTTATTCGTATATTTGCAATTATGATAACAATTTACAAAGCAAAATTTCCGAATGGGAAATATTATATTGGCTTGACAAGAAATACGCTATGTCAACGAAAGTCGGAACACAAAAGTCGAATGAAGGACAAGAAGTACAAGAATTTACCACTTTACAATGCATTGAGGAAATACGGTTTTCAAACAATAGTATGGGAAGTATTACTAAAGGTAGGAACAATACAGGAAGCAGAAAGAATGGAGATGAAAATGATTGTAGAAAACCCTTTAAACTACAATGTAGCAGCTGGGGGTATGACTATGAGTTTCACACCCGAAATTTGCAAGAAAATATTAGAGAGTCAAAAGGGAGTGCCAAAGACAGATATTCAGAAAAAGAGAATATCACAAACATTGAAGAAAAGATTTCAAGACAAAAAGGAGAGGGATTTAATTTCAAAGAAAACCAAAGAAGCGATGCGGACTCCAGAAGTGAGAAAGAAATACTTGGAGAGTCGGATGAAGATAGATTACGAAGAGAGGTCAAGAAAAAAGAAAGAGACCGAAAAGAAGAAGAGATTAATTCTATTGAAGAAATTATCAAAGAATTACAAAGATGGGATGAAGTTGACAAAATTGAAAAGAATTACTGGGATTTCTTACGACTTCATAAGGAGGAACAAGTCACGGTGGTTGAGTATGAGGGAGGATTAAACGTATTTAAAGGAAGAATAGACCTTTTATGTGGTGGTTCTCCTTGCCAAGGATTTAGTTTTAGTGGTAAGCAATTGAACTTTGAAGACCCACGAAGTAAACTATTCTTTGAATTTGTTCGGTTGCTTAATGAAGTGAAGCCTAAATACTGGCTACTTGAAAATGTGGTAATGAAGCAAGAATACCAAGACGTAATAAGCCAACATTTGGGTGTTGAGCCAGTAAAATTGAATAGTTCTTTAACTTCTGCTCAAAACCGTGTGAGATTGTATTGGGCAAACTTCGATATTACTGAACCAACCGACAAAGGAATAGGACTTGAAGATATTTTGGAAGATACTGAAATGATTGGCCCAAGTGCGATACGTGGCAGAAGATTGAATAAAGCCACTATTTTAGGGCGTAGATTAGATGAACTAGGTAAACGACAAGATTATGACAAAACCATACCAATTACGCAATGCCTTGAAGTAAGAGCAACTAATCGAGATAAAAGTAATTGCCTTACTACCGTAGCAAAAGACACGGTTTTAACGACAATGGAAATAGGGCGACACCCTGACGCTTTTAATAGGAAATTACCATTTAGGAACTACAATAAAATTGAAAGGTGTAGGTTGATGAATTTGCCTGACAATTATTGTGATGAGATAAGTGATAACCAAACAGTAAAAGCGACTGGTAATGGTTGGGAAGTTGGAATGATTACTCACATATTTAACCAAATGGCTGCCCAAGCAGACAAAGAGCGTGGGGAAGAAAAAAATATTATTACGGCTTATATGCACGAACCATCATTGAAAACGGGAACGTAGCACTTGCAGCTAACGGTTGTGTGTATGAAACGTAGCCATAGTAAACAGTTGATATAAACCACAGACCTTGATTGGGTATGTTTTATAAAGGAGCGTAAAACCCATTCATCGCTTTAGCGTGAATGGGATGTAAGCGACAAAATTTTTATTAACTCTGGTTGTGGTATGCAGTCGGAGTATAAACAAAAACGGGATGAGGCGTTACCATTAGGTGAGTCTGTGACCCCCGAAGCCCAACCCATCGCCTCTGGCGTGGGTGGGTAGTTCACGTTACATTTAAACCAAATCAAATTAAATCGGTTGATAATGATGGAACTTGGGATATTGGGGATAATAACATTTTTTCTTAAATTTGTGTGGTGGGAGAAAAAATAAAACAATGAAAGATTTGAAACAATGAAAGATTTGAAACAATTTATAAAAACAACGATGCGAGAATTTTTGAATGAGAATAGAGTTTATCATTTATCCGATAATCCAAATTTAAAAATTGATAAAAACTATAACCCGAAACAAGGACAATTGGGTAAAGGTTTTTATGTAACAAAAAATATTGATGATTGGGGTATAGAATCTATTGGAAAACGTGATTATATATATGTAATAGAAAATTTTGAGGAATTAAGAATAGCCAAACCAAATGAACAACCAAATAGGGAACAACTCGTTGATTTTGGAATTAAAAATGGGTTTTATGAAATGGATAAGGTAATTAAACCTAATGGTGATGTTGTTAAGAATTTAGATGGGAATGATTTAATTAGACCTATTGAAACTGATAAATATAAAAAATATGCAACATATATAGACCCGATGACTGGTAGTAGTATTGATTTTTTAGAACAAGAATATTTAAAATCAAAAGGCTTTGATGGCAAAGAACCATATTATAGCAGAGATGGTCATCAAATAATTATATGGAATTATGATAAAATCAAATTAAAAAGAATTAAATAAAGTGGGTGGGATTTTCTTTTAAATTTTTCAACCGAAATGTTGGTTAGAACGATGAACTGAACACTTACACATAACGTTTTGCGTGTATATGCCAGGTGGCGATTAGAAGCACTTACCTTTCAATTACACAGAATGTTTGATAGAAGAACGAATGTTGAATAAACAACAGAACTCCCACTTGCATATATACCTTGTTATAACACGTTTTTAAAAATTAAAATTATGAAAAGAAATATAACCGAAACCCCTGAAAAGTGGGTAATATTAAAACTATCAAACAATTATTATAAAGTTTTTGGAACTTGGAGTGGTGATTATTTAAATGGTGACAGGTGGAAGTTAAATTCTGGAATTGAAAAAGTTGAACAAGATGCTGATTTCTATTATTTTATCGGTTTTAGCGGTAGTTGCTACAAATGTCATAAAAAGAGTTATGGAACTGCAACTTCTTATGGATTAGGTATGTTGAATAAAATAATAGAAGATAGTAATAGTCAGATTGAATTAGTTGAAGATGAGGATATTGATGATTGGTCAAATGGGTGCTAACGTTTAGTGTATGGCAAGTAAGCCACGCACGAAACTATCAAATTACTAATAACTTAATAGAATGAACGAAACTTTAAATAACGCAGAAACCCACCATGTTTTATACACGGTGTTAGGCACAGTTTTATATCAAATTTGTGCAAAAGGAAAATATGCTTCATTTGATGGAAAAACCAAATATTATAGTAAAAACGCTTACATTAACAAACCATCACAAGATGAAATAGATTCTTTTATTGATAAGTGCTGTAACAGTAAACATCCTAAGAATTTATATGATTTGGAAAAGGAAACAGTTGAAATATTTATTGTTGAATTGAAACTTGCTCGTTAAATAGTGTATAACGGGTTGCATATAACCTAAGTAGCGGACTTTAAAACCAAATGTTGAATATAAAAATAAACTTGATATGAAAGAAAAATGGACAATTAACATACCTAACCCGCTATTTTGGTTATATGCTGTTATGTATCGTTTTCATAAGTGTAAATTTGAAAATAAATTGTATGATATACCTATGGAAAACAATACAAATTTTCTAGTAACACAATGCAGATGTGGAAAAACTAATATGGTAAGAGCACACAGGGAAAGTGAAATGTATAAGGATTGGATTAAATGATACATACCAAGTAGAACAAAATGGGCACTGCGTGTATCAAGGAACTGAAAGTGATTGTAATGAATGGCTTAAATGTCAGTTAGGGTATTGTGGCTCTCGTGCCGAATTATTAAGCACAAAACTTAATTTGGAACAATAAAGAAAAACAAAAAGAATTTTAGGGTGGAAATTTTAATTTGGAATATTTATATATATAAAGAAAATACTATGAGTGAGATGAAAAACCATATTAAAACTACCTTAAAAGAATTTGTTGCTAAAATTATTAAAGAAGAACTTGAAAATGACACATATGCTTCATTTAAAGGTGTAAAGCCATATAAAGAAAGATTATTAGATTTTAAAAATTCAATAAAAACATTCCACGATTTAGATGATGATAAAATATTGAAATGTATTGATTTTTTTGGGTGGGAAGGATTTGAAGATGAAGAAGAAGCTTTTAAAGAATTAAAAGAAAGGGTGGAATTTTATAAAAAATTACCAAATCCTTCAATAATGTATAGAGCAGTTGGTGTTAAAAATAAAAAACTGATAGACATTGAAAATATTGGGGAACACGTTACACCATATAAATGGGCTATTGATGGAGATATGCTTTTAATGATTGGTAGTGAGAACTGGGATAATGATGTAGTGCCTTATATAATGGAACTTAGTGTTCCTTTATCTGAAATAGATATTATTCAAACAATAATTCAGAATTTATCATTTCCAAATGAACATGAAATAAATTTGAAAAATAAAGGAAAAGGTGCTAAATTTGTAAAAGCATATAAATTAAAAGGTTTTTAAAAGTGCGTTGGGAAAATTCTTTTTGTTTTTCATCACAAATGTTAAATAGAAGGACTGAACTAAGGCATGGAGCATAACGGCTGCAAATATATTGTCGTTTTAATGCAATATATTTGTTGTTAGCACCAGTACGGTAATTTAAGATAAAACTTGATTAAATGGATAATAATTAGTATATTTGTAAAAAAAATAAATTTATGGAAAAACAATGGAACTGGTTTGAAAAAACCAATAAAAAAGATGCAATTAAAAATGAGTTACAACCATTAATTACTGAAATGATTAGTGATGATGTACAGTGTTTATTTATTAGCCCACAAGTTGGCGTAATTTTAGAAGAGTGTGACAATGTGTTTATAATACCTAATGATGAAATAATCCATCATAACGAAAATTTAACCGTAGAACATTTTTTTAATTTTTATAAAAATGATGAGCCGATAAGGGTTTACATTGATAGAAACAAAGAAGATGTTGAAATTATTGATTTTCGTGGACATAAAGAAATTGTTAATACTTTAAGAATTGGTAGTGATGGATTTTTTACAAAATATAGCAATAAACTTTAAATCGAAGCACTTTCGTAGTATTGGTGCTAACGGTTGGGTGTATGAGAAGGTTTGCTTGTATAAACTTTCAAATTACCACACTGTTAATAGCAAACTTTCTTATACACCTTGTTATAACCAGTACGGTAATTTAAGATAAAACTTGATTAATTGGAAAATAATTAGTATATTTGTAAAATAATGAATTATGGAGAATAGAAGAATTATTAAAGTAGAAGTTCCAAAAGAAATTTGGGATGCACATATGTCTATTTTTAATTTTAGAAAAGATATATTAGGTGCTTGGATGGAAAGCGTTAGAAAAGTAATTAACGAAATGACATTAACAAATTAATTTATGGATAATAGTTTATTAATATTTGGTAATGAAAAACAAAATTACACTTCAGATATATTTTATATTGAAAATGATAATGTTTATTTTACCGAAGTAAATGTTTTTAAATTAAACGGAAACATCTACGCAATAGATGATACTTGTAAAGTAGATAGAAATGATATAGTTGATGGAATTAACAATGGTGATGATGTTATAATTAAGATAGATAGTTCTTTTTTAGTTGCAGTTATAATACCAAGGAGTTTAGAAACCAAACTAAAAAACGCAATTGATAATGAAGATTATGAATTAGCAAAAATAATAAATGATAAAATTAAAAACAAGTAAAATGGAAAATTTAACAATTAAAATCACTATTAGTGATGATGAAAAAGAAATCAAAGCTACAAACATCAATGTGGGTGATTATAAAAAAACTAAAGACTTACATGGTATCTCTTTGGTTGATGAAATGGTTAATGAATTATTATCTACAATCGAAGCGGATAAGTAGTATTGGTTATAACGTATCGGTTGTATGGTTAGTGCGATTTAATAATAATAAACTTTAATGAAATGACAGAAGCAGAGTAAATATTCGAAAAACACATTGGGTTAAATACTGAATTAGGTTATTTGCCTTTTGAAAGACGAACCTTTTAATTATTAACCGCCCTTTTTCTTTTATTTTTTTTGAGCGTGGGCAAATGCTTGTAAAAGCAATTATTTACAAAATAATTAAAATATTTTGCTTTTTTCTTTGGTAGTTACAAAATAAGTTATATATTTGTAGTGTAATAATTAATTAATAACAATTTAAAACACAAAATTATGAAAACTTTACATTACATCTTAAACACAAAAACAGACGAAAGCTTTGATACAATAGAAATGAAATTTTATCCTAATAATTGGGAACCTGAAATGGAAGAGGATAAAGATTATTTACAAAGCTTAATTGACGAAGACCCAGAAAAATTTAAAAACTGTATAATCGAAACAAGAACTTTTGAATAATGGCTTACTGGTTTTTAAATAAGCAAACAAAAGAGCCGAGAATATTCTCGACTCTTTGCCTGTTATGTGTGAAGAAATTACTGAACTTGATAAGCAAAGTTTAGAGTACCATTTTAGCAGACTGAAAAAAGAAGAATTTGAAAACGATAATTACAGAATTGTTAAGCGTAATCTTGAGAGGGGTGGAAAAAAATAAAAGAAAAAGATTAGAAGCACTAAACGTTGATACAGCACGGAATTAGGCATAAACTATATACCGTGTTGTGCAATCGTTTTAATGTTGCACAACGTTTTTCGGCTTGGTGTCTGTTATTTTGCCTTGCAGACATTTCAAGTTTTAGATAAATTTAATAGGTAAAATAATAGCACCAAACCGCTGTTAGTGGCTGGTGCGGTAAATTAAACGAAAATGAAATTTCATAAAACAAAAGATGGTAAAAAAATTAAGTTGACTGATTTAGAAACGAATCACTTGAAAAATATCATTAAATGGATTGAACGGAAAGCAAAGGAAGGATTAACGGTAGGAATGGGCGGTGGCTCGTGTGCTGAAGATATGTGGTATGATGAGGAAACTTATTATGGCAAAGAAGCTAAAAGCCAACTTAATTTTTCAGACTACAAAGCTGAATTGAAGCGGAGAGTTAGCACTTGCCACTAACGTAGATAGGCTATGAATAGTAAGGCGATTTTAAAACACAAAACTTTGAATTATGAAATGGATTAAATTAAAAGACCGAAAGCCATCTTGCGAGATTGATGGTGAAAAGATGTTGGTTTACAGAATAATGAATGAAAGCCAAGCGAGTATGGCAATAAGCATCCTTGATACGAAGATGATTAAATACAGTAATGAGGATGAAACTTGGTGGATGGCTTTACCTGATGAACCACGAACCTAAGCCTTATTATTTATAGCCTTTGTTGTAAAATCGTTTTAATGTTTTACAACGATTTGCAGCTAACCGAAGTTGGCGATTACGAAGCACAAAACTTGAATTTAAAAAAAATGTATAATCGAAGCATAAACGTTGATATAACCACTGAACCGCCAATTTTGGTTAGGTGCTGTTATAAGCCGTTTTTCTTCACAAATTTTAAATAAAATGTATAATAAAATACCAGATAACAAAGTAAAAGAAGCTATAAAGGATTATAGTATTACCAAATTGAAATTATTTATAGATGCAATGGATATAGCTAATGAAAAAGCAGAAAGAGGTTCAGATGTTCGTTTCCAAACTTATGATGCTAAACAAGTAGCTATCGACTTGCTTTATGAAAAGACGTGTAGTTTCTTAAATGGCTTATAACGGAAAAATGTAAAAAATCGTTGCGATATGAATGAAGAACTATTTGGAAAACTGCACGAACAAGAAGAATATGGATTGTTTGGGAAGGAACACGAACGCCAGCAATGTTTTTTACATAGTGTTAGCACCAGTGCCTACACGAAATTAAATATTAAAACTTAAATAAAAATACAATGGCAAAAACAGTAAAATTACCCGATAACATTTCCGAAGAAGAATTAGTAAGGCTTTCTAAAATGAAAGAACTTTATATGACATACACCAATGAAGGATTAAAAGATGATGAGTATGAACAAATGAGGCAATTAGCAGAAGAATTATCTTACTGTTTTGCTGTCGATACGAAGGTCTGATGGCATTGGTGCTAACGGTTTGCAGATAGGCGATGTGGCGGATTTTGGAACGCTGAACTATCTGTAAGCACTTAACTTGATTTGAAACACTAAACTTAATATTAACCGAGAAACCCGCCATAGTGCTGTTATGTGCTGGCCTTCTCAAAAACTCAAATAGAATGATAAACAAAATAATTGAAATCGCATTTAGTGGCTTTTGGCCATTTGTAGGAATGATGATATTACTAAACGGAGCGGCCTATTTTGCTGTAAACGGTTTGGTAAAAATGTGGAGCAGGTTTATGAGAATGTTAATGGTTAGGAAACATGGTTGGCCG